>Ga0302315_10000309_pt1 | contig 57910 bp, 54 predicted proteins | sample III_Palsa_N3_1_FD_200532 | JGI IMG/M metagenome (GOLD analysis project Ga0302315, IMG submission 200532) | Peat permafrost microbial communities from Stordalen Mire near Abisko, Sweden - III_Palsa_N3_1 | ecosystem: Environmental > Terrestrial > Soil > Palsa > Peat permafrost | place: Sweden...
CGGTAGGAGGTGGCGTACTTGCCCGCTCAGCAGAGGAAGAGGTAGAAGCAACAGAAGGCAGCTGTAGACTGACAACAGACTCATCATCAGAATCACTGTCTGCTGCTAACGCACGCGCTCCTTCCTGAATCAACACGAAAAGTTGTGTTTTTTCGAGCTCAACCGCTTCCTTTTGCCTAGTTAACTGGGCAATTTTATTCGCTAGACCATCGACCTCTCCACGTAAAGTTTCTGTGCTTGCCAAAATGTTGAGGAATAAGTCTTCTAGATTTTCCACATCAGGATTATTTGAAATCAACTCATGCGAAGCCAGCAACTCCTCAGTAAATAAGCCTTCTATAACTTCCTGATGGGTTGGCCATCCCTGTACCTCAGGCAGGCAAAGCTGACGCAATTTTAGTGAACTTTCAGCACAAGCATGCTTAATAGTATCCCTGTAAAACTGGGCAGCTTTTTTAGCTTGGTGTGTTTCTTGAAGTGATGGAAGACAGTTTTTTAAGTCCTCTCGAATAAAATCACTTTGGAGTGCGATCATATCATCAAAATCTAGCGCTTCCGGATCCAGCGCAAGTAGTTCAAGTGCTATTCGACGCTGTTCTGCATCAGATCTTGTATCATTCAATGCCATTAAAAAATCAGAGAACTTCCCCTCTCCACTTTTTCCAGTAAATTTTTTGATAGGTATTGTCATTTTGCTCTCCTCTTAATCAGTATAATTCTGGAAGCTATCAATCGATTGTTGATGGCGCAAATTGTCCTTGAATGTTGATTAACTGTCAATCATACATAACCACCTGTGATAGAATGGAAACAGGATTAAAATACGACGAGGAGCTTAACCATGGCAGATAATAGCGTAGAATTAGCGAGAAGAATAGCTTTAGCAAAAGAACAATATAATCAATATGCTGCGACAGCCCGACACAATTTTGTTGAACCTGTTGCTCACATCAGCTTTGAAGCGGGTGATGATGTCACAAAAGTGCATATCGATGTTGCAGGAGAAAGCACACAGTATCACCTCGAATCTATGCAGCCTACAGATGCTGCAACAGTTTATGCATACTTGAATAAACATCCCATCGTCAGAGAAAAATATGCCGATGGTAAAACCCCTTCTGAGGAGGCAACCACTCGAAGGATCACCCAATTAGCTGAGAGATACAAAACAGGTGAAGAACCATCTCCTCTACACCTGTACAGCGGATTTATGGTCACTGATACAGAGACTGGAACATTTTTAGGGATGTGTAATATTGGCGGCGGCACCCAACCAGGACACGCTGAAATGGCTCGCCTCAATCGACCAGATGCTTGGCAACATGTTCCAGCAGATGTGGTTGAACGATATGACATTCCTACAGACAAAAGAATCACTGGGAAATCTTACGCTGAACTTGGGACGATTGAATCTTCGACTCTATTCCAATACACAACTGCTTTAAAAGCAAAAGGTTGCAAGGTTAACGGAGTGGAAGTTATCGCATTAGACGCGACCAATCGAATCGATAATCCTGGCGCTTGGAAATCAAACGCAAAGGCAGGATTTGAGGTAGTAGATGTGACTGAAAGACCTGAATACGGTCCTGAGTTGCGATTCGAAGTACGCCGATCGATTCGGTAAATCATACGATCAACTACGGTTATGAGGTAGAATCCCCTCATCCGGCGCTACGCGCCACCTTCTCCCACAACGGGAGAAGGTAGGCGATTGCACATCACTAATACACTAAATCGTATTGTATTTTCTAAAGATGCCTTAAGATTTTATTGGGAGACCCTGAGGTTTCGTTACCTTCTCCCGTTGTGGGAGAAGGTGGCGCGTAGCGCCGGATGAGGGGATTCTATTTCTGCCGAGACACCCCCGCCTTCGGCTGCCCCCCTCAAAGAGGCCGAGCAAATTGCCTTTCTACAGATTTTCTAATACCTGTATTAAAAAAGGGCGAACATTCTATGTCCGCCCCTACAAATTCTCCAATGAATGGAAAATATCGATTATCGTTTAGAGTACTGAGGTCTCTTACGTGCTTTGTGAAGACCGACTTTCTTTCGCTCGACCTTTCTAGCATCGCGGGTGACAAAACCTGCTTTCCGTAAGACTCTTCGAAGACTGTTCGCTGAAGAAGCTTCTTCGGTAACTGTGCTACCGCTTTCACCTTCTGTTTCTTCAACAGTGGCTACTTTTGCTTTTTTCTTAAGCGTTTTTCCAACTGCTGGCACACCTTCATCAAATACGATCAGCGCACGGGTAATACCATGGCGAATTGCGCCGGCTTGCCCCATCACGCCACCGCCAGCGACGGTTGCCACCACATCAAATTTATGATCCATTTCGACTAACACTAATGGCTGACGAACCACCATGCGAGCCGTTTTACGACCAAAGTATTCATCCAGATTCTTGTGGTTAATAGTGATTTGCCCACTACCTGGTTTTAAAAATACACGCGCGGTACAAGTCTTACGACGACCTGTGCCATAGAATTGTGGTTTCTTCGATGCAGTTATTCTTGCCATAAATTATACCTAATTAAACTAGTTAGATTTCTAAGATTTCTGGTTGCTGTGCCGCATGCATGTGCTCGGCACCTGCATAGACTTTCAACTTACGAAACATTTGTCGTCCTAAGGGATTCTTAGGCAACATACCCTTAACAGCCAGTTCTATCACCCGCTCAGGCTGACGAACGATCAGTTTCTCAAAACTTTCTGATCTAAAGCCTCCAGGATATCCACTGTGACGATGATAAAGCTTATCTAATGGCTTACGGCCAGTCACTCGGACCTGCCCTGCATTAAGAACCACGATATAATCACCTGTATCTACGTGTGGGGTGTATTCGGCTTTATGCTTACCCCGTAAACGACGGGCAATTTCAGTTGCCAACCGCCCTAAAATCTTGTCTTTAGCATCGATAACATACCAAGATCGTTGAACTGTCTCGGCTTTTGCGCTGAATGTCTTCATCAAACTCAAGTCCTCAGTTAGACTAACAAATAATAACTAGTAAGGTTCCCGCTGATTCTACGCTCTAAAAAGGCGGGAGATGGAGCATTCTACAAAAGTACAGGACTAAATACAAGCCCATCCGACCTGAAAAAAGACAGCCTCACAAAAGACCTTAAAAAGTACTTCTTGTTCTGAATGTATTCTATTTCCATTTATTTGCAGCAAAGACCGCCTAATTTTTAGACTTCAAATCGCTTTAAGAAATATTTTTATCAAAAAAACCGCTTTTATTGCTGCTATAATTGACTTTCAAAACAGCACTAGGTTAGCATACAACGGTCTTTATGATAGGGTGTTCGTTGATTTGTCACCACCCTACCATAGCAAAAAAGGCAAAATATGAGTGTTTTTAGCATGAAATACTTGCTGTAATGCAAACCTTGTGCTAACACTATCTTGATGTTTGATCATTTTAAGGAGCAAGAAATGGCAGCGAAGAAACGCAAACCTGTTCGTTCAACCGCTAAAAAAGTTGTGAAGAAAAGCACAGCTAAAGCGCAAAAGAAACCTGTCGCTGTAAAAGCGAAGGCCCGTAAAGTTGTTAAAAAAGCACCTGCTGCTAAAAAAGTAAGCACTGCTGCTGCAAAGCCCGTCCGTTTAAGTTCTGTCACTAGCGTTGACAAAGCTTTTACGAAAGGACAATTGTTTAGTTCTTTAGCCGGATGCACTGGCGTCAATCGAAAAGACATTTCCTGTTTGTTTGATGAGTTAGGCACCATTATCCTAGCGCATTTGAAAAAACAAGGCCCAGGGCAATTCACCCTACCAGGACTTGTTAAAATATCGATAAAGCATAAGCCTGCAACGAAAGCACGTAAAGGAACGAATCCTTTCACGGGCGAAGAAATGATGTTTAAAGCAAAACCTGCTAGAAATATCGTTAAAGTAAGACCATTACAAAAACTAAAGGCGATGGTTTCTTAAAATCTTCACCTTTAGTCACCCGATAAGCTCCTCGCATTGGGGGAGCTTAAGGGTTTAATCTGACACCAAGATAGGTGTCGGAAACGCTTTAAAGCGCCCTGGGTGCCTTCTTTTTATCACTCGACGCACACTGTAGCCTGCCACCGATAAAAGACTCACTATCCCCAAAATCCAGCTTGTTGACACCCAAGGTGTCGTTGGCAACATCATCGTCTGATAGAACAAAACAGCCGCCATATAAGCAAAGCCCGTTGTCCAAAGCACAGAGAATATCGCCCATTTTTTGTTTAACTCTCGCGAAATCGCAGCAACAACTGAAACGCAAGGAAAATAAAGCAAGACGAATAGCAGATAAGAAAACGCCGCAATCGTACTGCCAAAGCGCTGCTGCATGATGTGTGCAAGCGTTGGGTGTGTCTCTTCAATCGGAGCACTCGCCAAAAAGGGGTGACGAAAATTATCGATCATATGCGTCCAGTAATTTGGAATACTCTGCACGGCTGCTAATAAACCTGCCTTGAGTGAAGGATTGTCTGACACCGCTGTTTTTTGATGTTCTTCTTGCACATAAAGCGCATTTAAAGTCCCCACCACCACTTCTTTGGCTAAAACACCCGCGATAAGACCCACTGTTGCAGGCCAATTATCGGCTTGGATCCCCATTGGCGCAAAAATAGGCGTTGCGGCCTGCCCAAAAGAGACCAACCAGTTTTTAGTGCCTGTTTTATCATGAACGACATTAAAGGCCCCTAGAATTGTACATAAAACAATAATGAGGGCGCCTGCTTTTAAAATAAATTGCTTTAAGCGATGCCAAGTCGTTTTCCATAAAAAGCGTAACGTAGGCCAGCGATAGGCTGGCAATTCGATGATCAAAGCCGAGCGTTCGCCCGCTAACACCGTATTTCGCAGAATAAATCCCGTGATCAACGCGACAGAGATCCCAATAAGATAGAGCATAAAAATGATATTTTGCCCCCCATGCGGGAAAAAAGCTGACACAAACAGTGCATAGATGGCTAGACGCGCCCCGCATGACATAAAAGGACTCATCAAAATCGTTAGCACCCGTTCTCGATAAGTTTCTAAGGTTCTAGCTGCCATCACCGCCGGAACATTACAGCCAAAGCCAATAATCATCGGCACAAAGGACTTGCCTGGCAAACCTGCCCATTGCATCACTTTATCCATCACAAAAGCCGCACGGGCCATATAACCAGACGCTTCTAAAAAAGATAAGGCTAAAAACATGCCCGCAATCACCGGAATAAAGGTCACTGTCGTATTAATCCCTTGGCCCACGCCAAAGGCGAAGAGATCGACTATCCAAACCGGTGTCTGTAAGAAAGTTAAGCTCTTTTGCACGCCTTCTACAAATACCGTTCTGGAAGCGATATCAAAAAAATCTTGAAAAGAGCCCGTGATATGAATAGCAAAAACAAATAACCCATACATTAGCGCTAAAAAAATGGGGATCCCTAAAAAACGATTTAAGACAATACGATCGATTTTTTCACTCGTACTTAAACGCGTTTCTTTTAAAACAGGCTTTTTTAAACAAGCTTGCAGCATCTCCCGAATAGCCTCATAACGCGCTGTGGCTTCTTGTACCTCGTCTCCTGCTAGGATTGCCCCCTGCAGAGCAGGATTTTCAAGCGTGTTAGGCTGCGCTAAGGCGAATGCAATTATTTGTTTTAGGGCGACTAAATCTTCCCCTTTCGCCGTTTTCATTAAAACAACAGGGCACCCTAATTGTTTGGCTAAGAGGGTCGTGTCAATCAAAAGATCTTGTTCAATGGCTGCATCCATCCCATTTAACACAACGACGACCGGCCTATGCTGTTTTAAGAGTTGTAAGCTTAAATACAACTGACGCTCCAAGTGTGCGACATCGACCACATTGACGATTAAATCAATCTTATCGGCCGCTAAGTATTGAGCGGTTACTTGTTCGTCGATTGAACCTTCTCCTAAAGGCGCTAAATAATACGCCCCTGGTAAATCGACGATCTGAATGGTCTCTTCGCCCGCTTGATAATAACCTTCTTTTTTTTCGACAGTCACCCCACACCAATTTCCAACCGCTTCGTGCAATCCTGTTAGGCTATTAAACAGCGTCGTTTTTCCGCTATTGGGGTTACCGATCAGCGCAACAGTCCTAGCTTGCATGAACGTTTGGTCCCACTCGTTCCAGTTGCAGAATGGCACCCTCTTGCTGGCGAATACAAAGAAAAAGCTGTTGTACTTTAATTTCGATGGGATCCCCTAAGGGTGCTCGGCGGACCAGCGTCAACTGACGATTAGGCACTAAACCCATGGCTAATAGTCTTTGCTGGTACTCTCTGTTGCCTGAGTTAAATCCTAGTATTCTTACTGTGTCACCAATTTGTAAATCGGCAAAGACCACGGCCATACACTACACCTATTATCCCGTATTGTTAAATGAGAATCATTTTCATTATCAATGACAGAACTTTCAACGTCAAGCGATGAAAACTGGCGGTGTTAGCCGATATTTTAGAGGTATTTTTTAGTAAAATCCTGCAATAATTGCTTTAACGTGACCAGATGCCCATGAAAAAAATGGCCGGCTTCTGGTACCCACGCTAATTCAGGCTGAAAAATGGTCTGGTTTTGGGTCAAAGCACTTTGGTACCAAGCGGCCACCCGACTAGGCTCGGTCACCTCATCTTGATCCCCTTGCACAATCAGCCAAGGACAGGAAGGCCTAGAGAGTATTGTAAAATCCAATAACGACAAAGCAGGCGCAATACTAATCAACCCCGCAATGCTCGGGTGCAAAATAGCCCCTTGCTGTGCAATATAAGCCCCAAACGAAAAGCCGGCTAACCACAGCGGCTGGTTTGGATAAGCTTGCAGCGCAAAGGCCAACACTGCTGCTAAGTCTTGTAATTCGCCTTTCCCTTCATCATAAGTGCCTGCACTTTCTCCTACTCCCCTAAAATTAAAGCGAATCGTGCTAAACTCCAACGCTTGCCAAGCACGGATAGCCGTCGTGACGACTTTGTTATCCATCGTCCCTTGAAAAAGCGGGTGAGGATGGCAGACAATCCCGACAGGACGAGCAGCAGCTAGTGCTGAAGAGGATATTTTTGCCTCTAAGGGACCAAGCGGACCTGCAATAAACAGTTTTTTTTCGACAGGGGAATGATCAGTTGCCATACACACACTATAGCAATTTATCCTAACGACCTCTATTTTCAACTAAACTTATATAGACAACTAAATATTTATTTAACTAAAATTTTATGTCAGATAACTCTAAGTCCAAAATTATTATTGAAGGCATTACCGAAAGCGGAGAAGAGTTTCGACCGAGTGATTGGGCGGAACGCATGAGTGGTGGCCTATCCAGCTTTCGAAATCATCGTGTTTATTATTCGCCTTTACTGAGACCCTCTATGCACGATCAGAAAAAATGTTTAATCCTCGATAAATCACTCAAAGAATCGCACCCTGCACTCTATGCACATATTCTAGAATTTGCTAGAGACAATAAATTAAAAATTTGTGGAGAAGAAGATCAGGCTTCTGAATAAAAGGAATTGACCCTTATGTCTTCTTATGATGTGATTATCATCGGCGCAGGCATCTCCGGTTTAACTGCTGCACGCTGGCTATCAGAATATGGGTATCAAGTTCTGGTGTTAGAAGCCAAGAACGATGTCGGCGGACAAGTCCATACGAGACACACCTCATCAGAAACAACCCTTGAATTAGGCAGCAATCTTTTAATTAATTTAGATCCGGTTTATAACCCAGACCATCCGTTGCTGACTTACTTAAAACAAGCATCACTCACCTTACAACCCATTGAACCAACCCTCTCTCATTTTTTTGATCCCACAGGCATGCCAAGCGATTTCAGAGAGATTTGTAGCAAGGCAAAATCCCATTACCAAACGCATGACCGTCACATTCAACAGGCTAAAAAAGAAGCCAAAATGCCTTTTCCTTCTTTATCGACTTTATTATCTTTTTCCAACCATACCCCGAAGACCGGATCATCGGCTTTTTTTGCTGAGCAAACTTTAGACGCTATGGTCACGCATCACACTGGCACGCGAGCTCATAAAGTCTCTTTATATGAACTGATGCAAGCCCCTGAAACAATTAACAAGACGTTTTTTATCAAGGGCGGCTTGCAATGCTTACCCCAATTAATAGCCCAAAAAGCGACCGACACGCACAGAACATTTATTCAAATGAATACACCCATCCAAAAAATTAACTATGGAACACGAAAAAAACCCAGCGTTATCGATTGCCGCGGAAAAGAATATCGAGCGCACTGCATTATTTCAACTCTCCCTATCGGTGTGCTCAAAAAAGGGCATATTCAATTTTCTCCACCACTCCCTAAAAAAATTCAAGGGCTTATTCAGCATCTAGAGGGAGGTTTTCACAATAAGGTTTTTTTAGAATTTGAAAAACCCTTTTGGCCAACAGAGGTACATTATCTTTTTCCTGGAAGCCAACGCCGCGCTGAATGGCCAGAATATATCAATCTGCATCACTTTTCCCCCGGAAAAACCGCGACCTTAGCCGCGATGTTTTACGCAGAAGATGCGCAGTTTGCAAAACAATCTGATCTCGCTCTCGTCACCAAAGCCCTTGCCCCTTTACAAAGAGTCTATAAAGGTAAAGTGCCTGCACTCACGGCTTCTTACGTCACTCGTTGGGATTCTGATCCCTATACATTAGGCGGCGGCGGTACTTGTTATGGCACACACCTAAAACCCACTGATCTAGAAGTCTTAAACAAACCAACAGACGGTGATCTTTTTTTTGCGGGCGCCTCTTTTGCCACACTCAATCGTGACACACTAGAAGCGGCTTATCGTTCGGGACTGGAAGCTGCTGTTAGAGCAACTCTTGCCTTAAGAGCGAAAGGAAAACCTTCATTCCACGCCGATCACCTCAGTCGCGAGCGGCTCGGTGATCACCCGAAAAGAAGGCTTCATCGGCGTTAAAGTCATCACCCGCTTTTTCGCTAAGATGACATAACCTGCACGACCGAATGGCCAACAAAAGGGCCCCCATTTTTCTAATCCACTCAGAGACTGTAAAAAACCCTCATGATTAATCGGAGGTCTAAAAAAGAATGGCGAACAACTGATGACATCAAACCCTAATAAATTTAGCCAATCTTTTAAGCGTAAGCTTGAAATAAAAGTCCCAGACCACGGGGCATTGTTTGTCCAGCGCAACATCCTTCCTAACACACCCCAGAGACTCCAGGGATTAAAGCAAGAAATGACAAGATGCCCTTCTGGCACTAATGTTCGATACGTCTCTCGCAAAACTTCATGGGGATTTTTAACAAATTCTAAACAGTGCGCTAAATAGATCAGATCAACTCCATCGGCAATAATCGGTAATTTATCTTGTCTTGCCGATAATGCACTCCCGTGCTCTGCGATAAAACTGATTTTGGGTTGCAAACAAACCCGATGGCTAATCAGACTCTCTTCGAACATCGATAAAAATAAAGGATCACCTAACAACACGGCATGGTATCCAAATAAATGCCTGCACAGTGGAACCACCACTTTTTTTTCTAATTCAAAAAAAGAAGTCCCTAGTGCTGTTTTCCACCAACCAAAATTATCTATCATGCTAACTCTCGCTACCCTCTTTCAGTACCACCACAGCTGATTGCATAAACAATTGACTAAATCAGGTTCAACCCTTACCTTAAAATATCAGGCGTTTTAATCTATTTATAACAACTTTTACAATAAACTATGAAAAACCACAGCAGACATTTACGTTTTGCCCAAAAAATAGTCCAATGCTTAACTGTTAGCCTACTATCGGCCTTTCTCTGTGCTTGCGAACCTACTATCAAGGAACCCCTCTCCTCCCATTCTGTCAGATTAGGCGAACCTGCCCCTCAGCAATTATGGGGGCGTCTGCGAGCTAATTATGAAATTACCCCTGAAACTAAAAGTGTTGCTACCACAGCCATCGAAGAACAGACCCGTCGTTACCAACATCAACAACAGTTTGTCAAGCTTTCTAAACAGGCAACCCCTTATTTGTATCATATTGTAGAGCAACTTGAAAAAAGAAAAATGCCAGGCGAACTAGCGCTACTACCTATGGTCGAAAGTGCTTTTAAACCTCAGGCGACTTCCCATCAAGGGGCGGCGGGCCTTTGGCAATTTATCCCCAGCACTGGACGATTATATGGCCTAAAACAAGACGCTTGGTACGACGGACGTCGAGATATTGTGGCCTCTACCACAGCTGCTCTGGATTACTTAGAATTTCTCTATGAAACTTTCGATCAAGACTGGCCTTTGGCTTTAGCAGCTTATAACGCCGGTCAAGGAACTGTACAACGAGCGATTAAGCGAAACAAAAAAGCCGGGAAACCAACCGGGTATTGGGATCTTAAACTACCACGTGAAACACGAGAATTTGTTCCTAAGTTGTTAGCCTTAGCGAATATAGTCAATCATCCCGAAAAACACGCTGTGGCGCTACCTGCCATCGAAAACAAACCCTATTTTGTGCGGGTAAACCCAAAAACACCGCTCCATTTTCATCAAGCCGCTAAATTGGCTGATATTCGTGTGTCCGAGTTAAAACGATTGAACCCTGAATACCGTCGCGCGACAACGCATCCCAACGGCCCTCAAACACTGCTACTCCCCGTTGCAAACGCTAAGAAGTTTGAATACAATCTGTCCAAGCAACGTTAAGGATTCTTGTGGCAGACGTCGTTCAACCTCTATCGATCTTTCGTTCTAAGATCGAAAAAAAACTTCTTCACTATACCGGTAAAGCGATTGCCGATTATAAAATGATCGAAACCGGCGATAGAGTCATGGTTTGCTTATCGGGCGGTAAAGATTCATTCACCCTGCTCTTACTTCTAAAACTCTTAAGAATGCGCTCGGGTAATAAATTCGAGTTATTTGCTTTTACGCTCGATCAAGCGCAACCCGGTTGGGATGATAGCGCGCTACGTGCCTATCTCGACAAAGAAAAAATTCCTTACGAAATTTTAAACAGAGATACGTATTCTATTGTCAAAGAAAAAATCCCTGAAGGTCAAACCTATTGTTCACTCTGTTCTCGCCTACGTCGCGGAATTATCTATCGTTATGCCGAAGAAAATGGCTTTAATAAAATTGCCTTAGGCCATCATCGAGATGATCTGATTCGTACCTTATTGATGTCAATTTTTTACAACGGTGAAATTCGCTCCATGCCGCCAAAGCTGTTAAGCGACAATAAAAAACATATCGTTATCAGACCGATGGCTTTCTGCCAAGAGCAAGATATTGTTACCTATGCTAAAGAACGAAAGTTTCCGATTATTCCTTGTAACCTCTGTGGTGCCCAAGAAAACTTAGCGCGGGTGAAAATTAGAAAACTCATCGACGAGTTAGCACAGGAAAATCCGAAAATTCCGAGCAATATGTTGCATGCCCTACAAAGCATTAGCCCTAGCCAATTAATGGATTCTGATCTCTGGGATTTCAAAAACTTAAAGGTTAAACCTCTAACGCCAGCATAGCCTCTTTGTCTTTTTGTTCCATTGAATGATCTTTGGCAAGATACATATAAACAGCTGGTAAGACAAATAAAGTAAAGAGCGTGCCTAAAGAAATACCTGTGGCCACCACTAATCCAATATTAAATCGACTCGCAGCCCCCGCTCCTGTGGCTAAAATCAGAGGAATAACCCCTAATACCATGGCGGCTGTTGTCATCAGAATAGGTCTTAAACGGGTGGCACACGCTTCTTCTAAAGCCACGCGTTTGGCCTTACCTTCCCGCTGTAAGTCATTTGCAAATTGCACAATTAAAATACCATGTTTACTAATCAAACCAATGAGCGTTACTAGGCCTACTTCTGTATAAATATTTAAACTAACCCCGCCTAAGCCAAGACTAATAAAGATCATTGCGCCAAAAATAGACATCGGTACACTCACCAACACGATAATCGGATCTCTAAAGCTTTCAAACAGCGCGGCTAAAGACAAGAAAATAATAATTAAAGCAAAAATAAAGGTTAACACTAAAGTATGACTTTCTTTCATGTATTGACGGGATTCACCCGTATAGTCAACCCCAAAATCGTCTGGCAAATGCTCTTCAGCTAAGGCTTGCATAGTTTGCAAGGCTTGGCCTAAAGTAATGCCGGGGAAGGGCACGCCAGAAATAGTGGCTGAATTCAATTGTTGAAAGTGATTCAGCGATTGTGGCACCGTTTTTTGGCTTAAACTGGCGACAGTAGACAATGGAATAGCACTACCAGAGGCTGTAGTCACGTAGTAATTTAATAATTGATCCGCATTAAATCGCTCTCCACGCATCATTTGAGGGATCACTTTATAAGAACGGCCTGAAAAATCAAAATAATTAATATAATTACCACCCAGGGCAAAAACGAGCGTATTCCCAATATCTCGCATGCTAAGCCCCAGTTGTGCTGTTTTATCTCGATCGATATCAATCGTCATCTGAGGTTTATCGATTTTAAGATCAGTATCTAAAAAGATAAACATACCTGTTTCTCGTGCTTTATCGAGCATCAGCTGGGTTACTTCATTTAATTTCGTAAAAGATTCTGTCGTGCCAATCACAAATTGCATGGGCAATCCCCCACCACCTGCCCCTGGCAAGGGAGGTGGTTGAAAAGCCACTGCATTAGCTCCTGCAATGGTTGCTAATTTTTTTTGCACGTCGGGTTGTAGGGCATTCGTTAAACGCTTGCGTTGATCCCAAGGGTGCAACACCATGCCACCAATCGAGGTATTGATCCCATTAATGCCATCTAGTTGAAACACATGCTCTGTTTCAGGGTAGTCTGCAAAAATTTTATACAGTTCTTTGGAATAAAGCGTCGTTTGCTTTAACGTTGCATTGGGAGGGGCCGTTAGCAATGAAATAATCACCCCTTGATCTTCTGGTGGCGCTAATTCTGTTTTGGAAGTCACGAATAAAAAATAAATACTGCCCAAAATAATTAACCCGAACATAGAAATAACGGGTAAAAAATCTAGCGCTTGATGTAATCGCCTTTCATATATTTTCTTTAATTGTTCAAATTTTTCGTCTAACAACGCCGCAAAACGCCCAAAGGCATCTTTTTTCTCACTGGATTTCATGAGTTTTGAACACATCATCGGCGATAGGGTTAAAGCAATAATGGCAGAAATACCCACGGCTCCCGCCAAGGTAAAAGCAAATTCGGTGAATAAAATACCGGTAAGCCCCCCCATAAACCCAATGGGTAGATAAACGGCAATTAAAACCACTGAAATCGCGATAATCGGCATCGCTAATTCCCGTGTTCCAATCAGGGCAGCTTTAAAAGCAGACAGGCCAGATTCCATATGACGATGCACATTTTCAACGACGATAATCGCATCATCTACCACTAAGCCAATCGCTAATACAAAAGCCAATAGCGTCAGTAAATTAATGGAATACCCTAACATCATCATAATAAAAAAGGTACCAACCAAAGATAAAGGAATTGCAATCACTGGGATCACAACCGATCGTAACGATCCTAAAAACAAAGCAATCACAACCGTCACAATGATCAACGCTTCAAATAAAGAATGTTCTACTTCTCGAATAGAACTTTCAACAAACTTCGTGGCATCATAGACAATTTTACCATTAATTCCCTGTGGTAATTGTTCGGCAATATCTGAAAAGACTGTTTTTACATTTTCGATCACGGTCAAGAGATTAGCACTGGGGGCAACTTTAATCCCAATATAAACTGCTTTTTTACCATCAAATGACACATTCGTATCGTAATCGTCACTCCCCAAAGTGACTTTGGCGACATCTTTGAGTCGTACTAATGCCCCATTTTCTGATTTTAAAACAAGCTCTTTAAATTCATCGACTGTGTGTAAGCCTGTATTTGCCGTGAGATTAACCGTGATCATATCGCCATCGGTTCGCCCAACTGCTGCAATAAAATGGTTAGCTGTCATGGCATTAGCAACATCGGTTGGCGTAATCGCATAGGAAGACATTTTCGCCGGATCAAGCCACGCCCGAATGGCAAATTGATGCATCCCTAAAATTTCGGCTTCTTGCACCCCTTCGACAGCCTGTAGTTTTGGCTGCACCACGCGGAGAAGATAGTCTGTTACCTTATTGCTTTGCAATACGTCACTGTAAAACCCAATATACATTGAGTCGATAGCATCGCCAACAGCGATACTGAGGGCTGGCTGTTGCGCATCTTTTGGTAGCTGATTTAAAACAGCATTCACTTTTGTATTGATCTCTGTCAATGCTTTATTTGTATCATAATTAAGCCGTAAAGTAGCCTTAATAATACTCACGCTTTGCATACTAGAAGAGCTTAGGTAATCAATACCATTGGCTTGCGAAATAGAGTTTTCTAAGGGCTGAGTAATAAATCCTGCGATAAGCTCGGGATCGGCACCCACATAACTTGTGGTCACGGTGACAACTGCATTTTCTAAATACGGATATTGCCGCACCGGTAGTGACTCAATCGAACGAATACCAATGACTAAAATAAAAAGATTAATCACAATGGCTAAAACAGGTTTTCGAATAAATAAATCTGTAAAACGCATACTTTTCTCAGTTTATTCGTCTATTGGCTTTGGAAAAGGGTTGTTGGTTGGTCGTGTTTCATTATTCATTGCAACACGACTCCCATTTTTTAACTTAAGTTGTCCACTGGTCACAATTAAATCGCCTTCTTTTACACCTTCTAATATCGCGACTTGATCGCCTCGTCTGTCTCCTGTCGTCACAAAGATCTGGTTTGCGGTTAAGACAGGATCTTTGCCCTCTTCATTCATCTGTGTTAATAGATAAACCACTTCCCCATAGGTATTAAAACTAATTGCCGTTTGCGGCAGGGTTAAATAGGGCTTAGGATCAGCGGTTAAAATATCAAGCGAGACAAACATGCCTGGCAATAATTCATCATGGGCATTATCAAGCGTTGCCTGCACGTGCAAATTGCGCGTTTTAGGATCAATTTTTGGATCAATAGCTGTTATCTTCCCCGGATATTTTTTATCCGGATAACTATCGGTGGTCAGAGCAATCGTTTGTCCGAGCTTTAGATCTTCTAATGCCTGTTGTGGCACAAAAAAATCGACATAAATAGGATCCAGTGATTGCAGCGTGACAATTACATCCCCCGGATTTAAATATTGTCCTTCATTAATCGCAGAAATCCCTAGTTTTCCACTAAATGGTGCCCGAACGATCTTCTTAGCAATAATATTATTTTGTTGCGAAACCTGTGCTTCTTTGCTTTTAAAATCGGCTAAACTGGCATCGACCACTGATTTACTCACCGCTTTCACGACATACTGTTCTTTATCGCGTAGGTGATTAATTTCGGCTAATTCGGCTAAAGCTTCTAGAGAATTTAAAAGTGATAGATCAGCATCGGTATTTAACTCGACCAGCACTTCCCCTTGATTCACTTGATTTCCGGAAACAAAGTTAATCTCTCGCACTAGGCCTGCCACTTCGGTCGTGACATTAACCCCTTGCACCGCTCGAAGACTGCCTGACACATGCAATTGAGGCTGCCAATTTTGATAGGTCAATTTTTCCGCAGAAACAGTGACGACAGCACCTTCGCGTGCTGCGGCCATGTACTTTTTGACCATGAGTGTCTTAAAACCCTTGATCCCAAAAACAAGACCCAATAGTGAGAGGGTCACAATGAGCATGATTTTCATGGGTTTTTTCATCGCGGATCATCCTAATCGCTGTTCGTCAAATTATAGCAGATTCTATCCGTCTCGCTGGGCCGACTGGATCAGCGCTTAGGCATGCAAACGTTGGGGTTGGTATTATCTCTACGCTATAGAGTGGATAAATTCGTCTGTGAACAGGAACTGGGTAGTATCGCTAGATCCTGAGTGGTGAGCGCTATCCCACTCCAATATCCACAATAAAATTGCACTGAACCATCACTCTGTGGGACAAAGGCAAGACCAAAGCCAGCAGCAGGGTCACTGATGGTGGAGGTAGTTGCCATAATAAAGCCCTTACAGGTGTTTCCACTAAGACCCGCATTACAATAGGAATAAGAAAAATTAGTGAGATTATCAGCAGTAGTAGGGGTATTACGGTTGGGGAGGACTACAAGATTTCCTACCATTAATGGATTTGGGAATTGCCCCGTTGTATTATAACTCTCAATTAATTGCGACTTCACTGATTCCAATACCACCAAGACATTCGCTAACGCTGCCTTTTTTGTATAATTTGTATAAGCTGGCACAGCAACCGCGGCTAGGACCCCAATAATAGCTACCGTAATCATCAGCTCTATCAACGAAAATCCTTTGTGATATTTACGCCTCATCTTGAAACTCCTGCCGATTAGATTAAAGATCCTCTAAGTGTTTAGACAAAGCATTTCTTAAAAATTCCGAATTGCCATTGACTCGTAGCAGCACATTATAAATTTACTATCTATTTAACCAGCTTTCCTATTCTGTCAGTCTCGCTGGGCAGACTGGATCAGCGCTTGGGTATAAAAATGTTGGGGAGCATTCATCAGATCAGCCACACAACCAGATTCCACAATCTGTCCTTCCTGTAAAACCAGCACCCGATGTGCAATCGCCTGTACCACAGCCATATCGTGAGTAATCATCAGATACGATAGTTCTAATTCTTGCTGCAAGCGAATAAGGAGATCTAGTATTTGTACTTGAACCGATCGATCTAGGCTACTAGTCGGTTCATCTAAAATTAAGATCTTAGGCCGAACAGCCAAAGCTCTGGCAATACAAACGCGTTGCCGCTGGCCACCGGATAATTGATGTGGATAACGTAACGCATGTTCGACAGATAAGCCAACCTCATCCAATAAATAATAGATCCTCTCAGTTCGTTCCGCATCGCTCAATCCAATGCCAAAAGATAATAGTCCTTCTAATAAAATATCTTTCACACGCCATCTGGGATCCATTGCCAAAAAAGAATCCTGAAAAATGAGTTGAAATTCTTCGCGCTTTTTTCTAAGTTCACGAGCCCCTAAAGATAACAGATCAGAACCTATTAAATCGACCGTCCCGCTCATTTCTCGTAAAAAAGCCATGATAGCTTTCACCAAAGTGGTTTTCCCAGAACCCGATCCCCCAACAATCGCCACTGTTTCTCCTTCTTTTAAACAAAAAGAAACATTGTTGACCACCTTTAGTGCTGAGGAAAACTGGACGCTCATATTTTTGACGGTTAAGACTGTTGCAGCAGTTTCAGAAACAGGGATTACATTTAAAGCAGTTTTAGCATGCAGCAATGCCTGAGTGTAAGGATGTTTTGGCATTTTCAGTATTTCAGCATCCCCGTCTTCGACTAAGCAACCCGCCCGCATAATAGCCACTTTATCGGCCATTCTAGCTGCCACTTTTAAATCATGCGTAATCAATAGAATGGCCATTTTTCGTTCGACTTGCAGTGATTTTAATAAATTTAAAATTTGCTGTTGGTTGATGACATCTAAGGCGCTAGTCGCTTCATCTGCAATGAGGACACGAGGGTTACCCGCCAAAGCCATCGCGATCATCACGCGTTGTTTCATTCCTCCTGACAGGGCATGAGGATAGGCTACATAAACGCGATCGATATCTTTCATCTCAACTTGATCTAACAGATCTTTAGCGGCTAATTTTAAGTTGGTATTTGAATAAGCAGCGCCTTTCCTTAAAATCGCTTCTTCAATTTGTTTCCCAATCGTCAACACTGGATTCAGTGAGCTGCCGGGATCTTGAAAGATCATCGCCATTTTTTGGCCACGAATTTTTTGCATTTTTTGCTCAGGCAAGTCAAAAATAGATTCCCCCTCTAATAAAATATCAGCCTCTCGGCTCACCAAAATATCTTTGGGTAATAGCCGCATCATCGCTAAGGCGGTTAACGATTTCCCCGATCCTGTTTCACCTAATAACACCAACGTTTCCGCTGCTAGCATTTTAAAGCTTATTTCTTTAATCAAAACAGTGTCTTTAGAGATGAGTGACAATTGATTAACTTCTAATATAATACCCATGCTATACAGCCTTTGGATTGAATGCCTCTTGCATGGCATCAGAAAAAATATTGACCGAAAAAACTAAAAAAAACATCGTGACTAAAGATCCAAACAACGCCCACCAAACCATAGGGTCTCGAGCCATCTCTAAGCGAGAAGCATTAATTAAGTTTCCCCAACTATAGGTCGAAGGATCAACGCCTACCCCGACATAAGATAAAATAGTTTCTGCCAAAACTAGGCCGCTAAAATCTAACACCACGGTAATTAAAACAATATGCATTAAGTTTGGCAAAATATGGCGTAACATAATACGGGTTTTCCCAACCCCCATCCCAATGGCGCTCTGAATAAATTCAGCTTCCCGTAACTTAAAGGTTTCGGCTCGAATTAAGCGACAGAGCGTGGTCCAGCTCGTTAGCCCTAATACCATACAGAGTAACAATAGCCGTAGATCAGCATCCGTTTCTATTTTAGTTTGCAAAGAGAGCATCAATGCTGCAATTAATAAAACACCGGGCACTGCATTTAAAGTGGTATAAAGATATTGGATAAGATCGTCTAACCACCCTCTTAGATACCCTGCCAATAGCCCAAAAAACAAAGCAAAAGGCAACATGAAAAGCGAGGTTACCGTCCCAAGCACTAACCCTGTTCGAATACTTTTAATCGTCATGTAAAAAACGTCTCTCCCGACTTTATCGGTACCTAAAATATGATATTCGAACATTAAAAATCCTGACAGACACACTAAACAAATCAGAACCCCACTGGTTACATAAAAAGCCGTTAAGAGACGCTTATTTTCCAAACAAAAATACTGTCGCCATCTTAAAAAACAGAATAAATAGAGCAATCCTGTTAAGCTTAAGCCTAAACCTAAAGCTTTGCTGATTCGAATAAGAATATCAATAACTTGACTATCAGAACTATCTTTAAGTCCTACTCCGGCAAAATTTAAACGTGGATAGACTTGTTGCAGATGCCCTTCTTTTTTAATGAGCTCTGCATCATATAATCGAAGTGAAAAAGGAGCTGAATAGGTTTTTTCTTGTTCCACAGAACGAGAAGACATCAGGTAGTCTAAGGCACTCATGGTTTGAGTATTCGTCTTAAAATGGATACAATCTAAAAGACCAATCCCTGCATAAAACAATAATATTAACGCTGCAACCAAATATCGCGGCCGTTTGACGACTGTTCTTTTTAAAGCTTGCCATTCAGGGGTCTGACCAAAGTAATACGCATATAGACCAAACCCTATTAGCAAGAGATAAACCACTAAATCTGTCCACTCAATGATCCATTTCATGATAAACGGATCCTTTTATCCACAAAAACATAAGAGATATCTGTTAGCAAAAGACCTAAAATATATAATTCAGTCCCTAAAAATACCATGGCACGAACAATGGCAAAGTCTTGTTCTCGAATCGCATCGATGGTATAGCTGCCCAATCCTGGAATGGAAAAAAATGACTCCATTAATAAGCTACCCATAAATAACAAAGGCAATACCGAAACAACACCTGTTAGTATCGGAATACAAGCATTTCTAAGGACGTGTTTTAATAATACTTCGAAAGGAGATAATCCTTTTGCGATGGCTGTTCTCACATAATCTTGACTCATTTCTTCCAAAAATAAAGCTCGATACCACCGTGTTTGCGCCCCAATACTGGCAAAGACACTGATGCAAATGGGTAGAATCAAAAATCGCATGGCTTGCCATCCATCTTCATAACCTGAAATAGGCAACCAACGTAATATTTTTGCGACCAAAAATTGTCCTACTATCATAAAAAACAAAGTTGAAATGGACATTAAGAAAAGACAAACCAAGGCCCCCACCAAATCTAGCCGACTGCCCTTAAATAAAATCAAACAAAAAGCGAATAAAATATTCGCACTTAAGGCGAGTAAAAAAGCCGGTAATGCCACTTGTAAACTGGGTAGATATCGCTCTTTAATCGACTGAATGATATCTCGTCCTGCATCAGACGGGCCAAAATCAAAAAAAAATAGTTTGACAGATTTTTTAAAAAAGATAGTTTGGGTTATTTTTTCAATGCCTTGTTTTTCAGCGTTATAGACTAATGGTACATTATATCCATGAGAAATTTTCCAGTCATTTATTTGTTCACGCGTCACATACTTTTGTCCTAAATGTATTCTAGCAATATCATCTGGAGAATTAATCAAGAAAAATAAAAAAAACGTTAATAAATTAACGCCAATTAAAATAGGAATAGCTTGCCATATTCGCCTAAAAATATATCGGGCAATCATTTAGCACGCTCCAGCAATCGTTGCTGTCTATTTTTGTACCAGCGTCTACCACTCCAACTGCCAATTAGAATTAAAGCGAAAAGTACTAGCAGTGGCCATCGATAAGGTTCATTCCAAAGCTGCTGTTTCTTAGCTCTTAATTCAGGATACAATTTGATATATTTTAGCGTATTATTGATCAAGCCACTGGGTTTTCTGGGTTCTAACCACTGGTGTTGTAAACTATAGGCCATCGGATAAAAACCGCTGATCCAAATTTTGTCTGCTTTTAAAATAGCATCCATTTCTTGGATAAGCGCCAAACGCTCTGGACCATTATTCATTTCACGCATTTTTTCATACAACGCATCGTAAGCTTTGTTTTGATAATTCGACACATTAGGCCCACCTTCTAGCACATTTTTATTAGGGCCATAAAAGAGAAACAAGAAGTTTTCAGGATCTGGATAATCTGCACTCCATCCGAAAAAAAACAATTGTGCAGTCCCAGTTCTAAGTTTCTCGATAAATCGATTAAACGTGCTTCCTCGAATAACCAAAGCAACGCCTATTTTTTCGAATTGTTTTTGGAGCCAGGCCTGCGTTGCTATTTCATCCGGGCTCCCATTGGCTTCTGTATCAAAATATAAAGTTAATCCACTCTCGTATCCGGCTTCTTTGAGTAATTGCTTTGCTTTTTGCAGATTATCCCTTTCAGCTGGCTTTTGAACATCTGATCCAATAATATCGGTCGGGATTGGTCCATTAGCGATGATCCCTCTTCCATTCAAAAAGATAGCAATAAATTCTTCGACATCAAAACAAAGGGACAGCGCTTCGCGTAATTTTTTGGCTTTTTCTGAGGATCCCCCCACAATGGGGTCTAAAAAATTAAAACCCCAATACCAAACGCCAGGGGATACCGATGTCTGCAAAGTGACTGCTAACTCTTTTAATGCAGGACTTAAATCTTCATTACCAGCAGCATTCAACTGAATCGCACTGTTAAAGTTATCTGAACTAACGCCGGCACTATCATAATAGCCTTGTAAAAATTTGGCCCAATAGGGAATACTTTCTCGCTCTAAGCTGAAAATAATTTTATCTACCATGGGCAGTGTTTGGCTAACTTTATTTTCTGTATTTTCTGTGCTGGGGTAGTATTCCAAACGATACAAAGGATTTCTTTCTAAGACCATGCGTCGTTCTGGATTGTTTTCACTTAAGACATATGGCCCTGTTCCAATAGGGTGCCAGTCTAAGGATATATTGCGTGCTGCTAATCCAGGTTGTGCATAGAATTGCACCGCTTCCCAAGGCATAGGCACAAAAAATGGGGTGGCAAGCCAAAAGCAGAGCTGCGGATATTTTCCATTCACTCGAATACGATAAGTATATCGATCGATTGCTTCTACCCCTGACAGTGAAAAATTTCTAAGATCTATTGTCTGTTGAAAAGGCTGTTTTTCACTCTCGCTATTCAGCGATTCTCTCAATGATTGCAAACCCATAATATACCGACTCATCAGTCCAAAAATAGGAGAATTGAGAGAAGGATCTGCCATACGTTTTATTTGATAGACATAGTCTTCTGCAATGAGCTCCCGTGTTTCCCATTGTTTAAAATCTGTTAAAGCTTGGTACTGTTTTATTTGAGTTGGATCAAGATCATGGTATAAAAAATAGCCTTGTTTGTCTTTCGCAAAAGCCGGATGTTTTTGATAATAAATACCTGGTTTAAGATGGATGATATATTCACTATAGGCAATGCTTTCAGAGGATACATTCTCGGCTAATTTTTCCCCTGCTTTGTTAAAATAGTGTACTTCTGGTAAAGCAACGGCGGTGAGTGGCTCTAAGGTATAGGGCCTTTTTAAATAGTTGTACTGTAAAGGCGGCTCATAGATCTGCCCAATAAGGGCCCATTCTGTTTCGGCATACGATTGCACGGGATCTAAATGCTGAGGATGTACCGTAAAAGCCGAGTAGAGTGTATTCGCTATTTTTGGTTCGTTCGGGTATGGATCATTCCAAGGATTTTCCTCACAACCCAATAAGGATAACGACAACAACAGTATCATTATCCCTATTTTTTTATTCAGAAAAAAAGCTCCATTTAAAGATAGGCAGCTGGAACAATCACCCAATTAACCGCTAGGCCAAGCAAAATACCCGGCACGATATCTAATATCTGATGTTGCTTAACAAATAAGCAACTTAAGGCGATCAAAGCCACAAAGGCATAACTGAGATCGCCAATGACTGGAAACAGAAAGGCGCAAACATAGCTACAAATAGCACAATGCATGCTTGGCATGCATGCGCGTCCTTTATCATAGTGATGAATAAACTTCAAAAAGCGGGTTGAGGCGCACTTTGCGGAAAAACTTCTATAGGAAATCGGACATTTAACCGGAAAAAAACAATAAATCAAACAGCCAAGTGCTAGCACCACAACCCCACCAAAGATAACAACAGCCGCTTGTTCCATTGATTTAAATGAAATTGTCGTTAATCCAATTAACAAGTAATAAATAAAACTGTAACACCAAGAAAATTGAGGAATAAAAGGAATGTATCCATCTAGTTTGGTTTCCATGCTACGCGCTGGAAATTTTTGACTAAAATTTTGTGCCCAAAAAAATAATTGATATCCCCCCACAACGACAAAAGTTAAGATGACATAGAGCGACAAACAATTCAAAAAGGTTAATGAAGAAAGATTATAATATCTAATAAGCCCGTAGTCTAAAAACAGACTAGCAACGACTGAAAAGATAATGAGCGATATGGTTCTACCACTCATTTGGTCTTTAGCTCCCTCAAATTCCACTTGAGCCGTGTGGGTCATCTGTGTCAAAGCTTCCATGCTTTTCCCCTGATATTACATCCAGCATCATTGCTGTAAAAAACGCATTCGACAGAAATTATAGCCTAATTTACGATCAGCACGAACGCAAGATTAGAACCTTAAGGAAAACTCAACGCTTCTTTTTCTTCACAAAGTCCATGAGGCGCTTTTTCTTATATTCTTGCCGAGGGGTTAGCGTATTACGCCGACCGGCAAAAGGATTGTCGCTGGTTTTAAATTCTAAGCGAATAGGCGTTCCTACCAGCTTTAATTTCCTTCTAAAGAAGCCCATTAAATAACGCTTATAGTGTTCTGGAACATCTGCCGTTTGATTCCCATGAATGACAATAATCGGCGGATTATGTCCTCCGGTATGGGCATAACGAAGCTTAATCCGTCGACTTCTGATCATCGGTGGGGGATGTGCTTCCACCGCTAGCGCTAGCACCCGAGTGACCATAGGCGTCGACAACACTTTCGTTGCTGATTCATAACATTTTTTAATAGAATCCCACAAGTTACCAACACCAGTTCCATGGAGCGCCGAAATAAAATGTACTTTAGCAAAATCGACAAACGCTAAACGATAGGTTAAAGCGTGTTTTAGGCTTGTTCGATATTTTTCTTCAAGACCATCCCACTTATTCATGGCAATCACCAACGATCGTCCTGCATCGACAACAAAGCCTAACAGGCCTAAATCTTGATCTGTAATGCCATCTTTGGCATCGATGATCAAGATAACCACATGAGAATCCTGAATAGCCTGTAAGGTTTTAACCACAGAAAATTTTTCGACGGTTTCAGAAATTCTGGCCTTTTTTCTAACGCCTGCTGTGTCAATTAGCGTATATCGTTCTCCAAAACGCTCTAGCGGAATATAAATACTATCACGCGTTGTACCCGGCGCATCAAAAACGACAACCCGTTCTTCCCCTAATAAACGATTCACCAAGGTCGATTTTCCCACATTCGGTCTGCCAACGATCGTGATCTTAATACCCGATTCTGCAGTTTCTTCAAGAGAAGGTTCCATGATCGGAAAAGGCGCCAAAACTGATGAGATAAGATCGGTCACTCCTCGCCCATGACTGGCTGCAATGGGCATGGGTTCTGACAAACCAAGTGCATAAAAATCGCCCATCGCTATTTTGGGATCGAGACCATCCGTTTTATTGACAACTAAATACACTGTTTTATTTTTTAAGCGAAGTGATTGCGCAATATCTCTATCGCTGGGGACTAATCCTGCTCTGGCATCGACCAAAAGCAATACCACGTCGGCTTCTTCAACTGCTCGCCATGCTTGCTCTTCCGTCAGCAGATCGAGTGCATTTTCTTCGATCCCAAGGCCGCCTGTATCAATGACAATAAAGGGACGTTCGCCCACTTTCCCTTGCCCATATTGACGATCACGCGTCACGCCTGGCAAATCAACCACTAGCGCTTCACGACTTTTCGTCAAGGCATTAAACAAGGTCGATTTTCCAACGTTGGGACGACCGACAATCGCAATAACAGGGACCACTTTTACTTCCTATTAAAATAATTTTAGTTTTTTTCTCGTGTATACGTTGCTATTTTTCCACTACGGCTAAGCACAGAAAGATATCCTTCCACCACCATTGGTGTTGCTTCAATGCCCTGACTATCTACTCGGACACGACCTGTAAAAGATCCGTCTGTCTCACTCAGCCAGTGCAGATAACCTTCTTCATCGGCAATAACAATCTCATCATTCATCACCACTGGTGCCGTCAACGCTCGACCGGAAAGACCTTCTTGTTTCCAGAGCAGTTCGCCTGAGTTTCGTTTAAAGGCCCAAACAATACCCGCTGTGTCCGAGACAAAGACGCTAGTGGTATTCACCGCTAAACCAGAAAAAGAAGACAAATCTCTTTCCCAAAGCGAGGTGCCCGTATCGAGATCTAATGCCACCACACGACCTTGATACCCAACTGCATAAACTGTTTTTCCAACAACAATCGGATCTGCATTCACATCGACCATGCGTTGAATATCAGATCGCCCTTTAGAAATTGCAATTTCTTTTTCCCATTCAGGAAAACCAGTGACGTTATCAAGCGCCATTAATTTTCCTGTCGAAAATCCAACCAACACTTTATTCGCTGCGATAACAGGACGTGAGACTTGTCTAAACATTAAAGTCGGCGTGTTAATTTGGTAGTGCCACAAATTATGTCCATCATTCAAATCAAAAGCATAAACGCTGTCATTAGTCGCATGCGCGTAAATGGCATGCCGACCTTGAGAGAAGGCCATCGCAGGACTCTCTATCCCAACTTTCCATAATGGTTGGCCGTCTGTCGATCTAAAAGCTTCTACTTTGCCTGTTTCTGTCCCAATAAAGACAATCCCCTCGCTCACCCCAACACCCGCAGTAACCGGTGCTTTTGTGTCTGTTTTCCACTGTGATCGGCCTGTGAGGCGATCGAGCGCGATTAATCGACCCTGATAATCCACACTGAAGAGGGTATCGCCTGATAGGCCTAAGCGACATTTTGCTTCTAACTTGCCAGCACCCTTACCGTCGTGATTAGACCAGACTAATATAGGCTGCTGTATCGACTGAGACAAAACAGGAAGAGGAGATTTTTTCGTTTTTTCGGCTCGACGCTCAATGGGGTTACAGCCTATTAAGCCACCCAAACCAACTATAAGAGCAAAAACAACTGTTCTTTTTAAACGCATTATTGATTATCCTCTAAAAAGCCACCCACATCGGTATACTTCAATTGCAACCGAGTCGCTGGCGCTTCTGCTGGTACGGTTTTTAACGCCATTTTATAAGCAGCACGCGCTTTGTCTCTTTCGTTCTGCATTAAATAAATATCGCCTTTTGTTTCTTCAAATAGCGGAATATACCCTTCAGAAATTTTGGTTCCCTCTAACAGGCTTAAAGCTTCTGTCAATTTTTTTTCTGCAGCGAAGACTCTGGCTAAACGTTCGGTTGCAATAATTTTGACTGCATCAAACTTTGCATGCTCGATCGCAAAGTTTAAGTGTTTTTCTGCTAATGCAAGCTTTGTATTTAAGACAGCCGATTTAGCCTCTGCTAAAGCCGCTAACGAGGCATAAGGTGTGTCTTGGTATTCTTCCATGATTTTTTTCGCTAAAGCAAGACTTTTAGTCTGATCGGCTTCTTTTGCGGACATGATCATTTTGTCGTACAACAGAGATGCTGCTAACACTTTTTCTTTTTTAATATAAGCAGAATATTGCACTAACCCATAAGCAATAGACGCTAATGCTAACAAACCGATTATCCATTTTCCATATTGCTGCCAAATGGTCTTTTTTCTGCTAAATGTCATGTTGTGAAACATCGCTTCTCTTCCTATCTCATTGAAATCAAATTGTTTAAATGCAAGGTGCAAAAATTCACCAATTCAGTTTGTAAGAGCGTGACGGGCTCTTTCGCTTCTTTTAAAAACTTAATGCGCACTGTTTTATCTTGAATTTCTTGTTCGCCAAAAATAAGCGCTACTGTGGCGTTTGCTTTCTCAGCTTGTTTAAACTGTTGTTTAAACTGACCCCCGCCACTATAAACAATCACGCGCAGCAAAGCTTCTTTATCCCGCAAAGCTTCTGCCCATTGGCAAGCGAGTTTATGCCCCCCTTCTCCTTGATGCATCAGGTAAATATCTATCCCTGAGGCTGCTATATTTTCTACTGGGGCCGCCTGGTTTTTTTCGAAAAGGACAGCTTTAAGCATCAACACTCTTTCGATGCCTAAGGCAAATCCAACCGCTGGCGTCGGATGTCCTCCCAATTGCTCCACTAAAGTATCATAGCGCCCACCCGCACACACTGCACCTTGAGCGCCAAGATGGTGGGTAGTCCATTCATAAACCGTTTTATTATAATAATCTAAGCCTCTCACCAATCGTGGGTTTACGCTAAACTCAACGTTCAAATCAGTTAAAGTCGATAAGAAGCAATTAAAATGTTCCAGTGACTCTGTGTCTAAATGCGCTTGTAGTTTTGGTGCATCGAGGATCATAGCCTGCATACTAGGCGTTTTGCTGTCTAAGATCCGAAGTGGATTGGTGTGTAAGCGTCGTTGGCTATCTTCGTCTAAATCTTTAAAATACCCTGAAAAATAATCAACCAATTTTTGCCGATAGCTTCCACGGCTCTCTAAAGAACCAATGCTATTCACTTCTAAACGAAGACCCGTCTCAATGTTCAGTTTTTGCCAAAAACGTTTCATCATTAAAATATGTTCAATTTCAACATCAGGCCCCATAAAGCCAAAGGCTTCTACGCCAATTTGATGGAACTGTCGATAGCGCCCCTTTTGTGGCCGTTCATAACGAAACATAGGACCGCTGTACCACAAACGCTGTGTTTGGTGATATAAAAGACCATGCTCAATGCCTGCTCGTACACAACCTGCCGTTCCTTCGGGCCGTAAACTAAAACTTTCTTTTTCGTCCCGGCTCTGAAAAGTAAACATTTCTTTTTCAACAATGTCAGTCGATTCTCCAATGGATCGTTTAAAAAGCGCCGTTGTTTCTAGTAATGGTAAACGAATTTCATCATAGCCATAGGCAGCAATTAGCTGTCGCCATTCATGCTCGAATGCCTGCCAACGTTTAACGTCTATGGGTAGAATATCGGGAATGCCCCTCACCCCTTCGACTGTTTTGCTCATTGATGCGCCCTTTCAGCCCTTAAGTACAATTGGTACTCGGGCGAGTCTTCAAATAAATTTTTCAACATTAATGCTTGACTAGCCACTGCATTATTATCGGCTGAGTTTTTAGCAATTTGGATCCCAAGCCATAAAGAACGCGCGCTAGGTTCGGATACTTTTCTATATTGTTCTAATAATTGCCTTGCCTGCTCCAATTCGCCTCTTTTTAAATGAATATCGGATAATTCCATTAACGTGTTCACTCGACTGGGATCACGACGAAAAGCGGTCGACAAATATTCATTTGCTTTATCCACATTAGCGGATTTCAGCGCACAAAGCCCTGCGTTTTCATAGACTTCTGCCGTTCTCGGATAATTTTTATCTTCAATCGCTGCATGAAAAGCTTTATCGGCTTCTTTATAACGACTACGACGACACAAATAAGCACCATAGTTATTGTAAGCTGCCCCGACTCCAGACAACTTGACTGCTTTTTTATGTTCACGTTCTGCGTCTTTAAATTCACCCACCATTTCCCAAAAATGAGCTAAGGCTGAATGCGTTTCAGGTAAATGCGGCGCTAATTTAACCGCATGGATCAATTTCGTTTTGGCTCTGGCAACCTGACCTTGAGCCAAATAACCTAAACCTAATTCAATGTTCACCAAAGCCGCCTTATGCCGATCGGGGAAATTCTCTGCCGATAATTGAGCCTCTAAAGGCGTGTTCCTTTTAGTCGATGCATCATCGGTTTTTTCACCCGATTTTGCACAAGACAACAGTGGCAACACGCAAGCAATAATCATCATTCCTTGAAGCATTTGCTTTTTCATCAGACTCTCCCTATCGTTTATCCCTTATCGACTGTGCATTTCACTCGAGGCAAAGAAGAATTCAACTTCAACTCGGGCAGTTTCTACTGCATCCGATCCATGCACAATATTTTCGTCGAGGCTATCGGCAAAATCTTTTCGAATCGTGCCTGGCGCTGCATCTTTAGGGTTAGTCGCTCCCATAATCTCTCGATTTTTTAAGACCGCATTTTCGCCTTCTAAAACCTGTACCATCACCGGACCCGAGATCATAAAACTAACTAAACCATTGAAAAAAGGACGGCTTTTATGGATATCGTAAAAAGCTTCTGCCTGTTCCTTGCTTAAGTGCATCATTTTAGCCGCGATAACTTTGAGGCCTGCACTTTCAAAACGGGCATAAATTTGGCCAATGAGGTTCTTCGCAACACCATCGGGTTTAACAATAGAGAGGGTCCGTTCAATCGCCATAAAGCTACTCCACCAACTTAATAAAAATAGGAAACCCTATTATACATGAGTCGCTCTAGCGAGTGAATCTTCTAAATTTGGCTGTTACTTCCACTTTGGTGGTGTCCAGCCCGCCGATGGAGGTGGAGGTGCTGCAGGGATTGGTGGGGTTGTTGGAGTTGCAACTGGTGCAAATACGCGTACGGCTCCAGGAAAGGGCGGTTTTCCTGCGACTGGCAGTACTGCTGCATGCTGCCAAACCACTGGCTTTTCAATTTCCAGTTTTTCGATAAGCGCTTTAGCCTCTCCTGGGGTACAAATTCTGGCCATCTCATAAATTTCTTTTAGGCTCAGCGCTTGACCTCTCTTTTCTAACCTTAATTTTGATCCAGCTTCATCTCGAATACTGTCTTCTGTTTTTAAGGCGCCCGGCTCATCTCTAAAGACAGGATCTAGACCTAAACTTTTAGCAATAATATATAGTTTTACGGCAATATCAGGCGTGTTGGCACATTGTTCAATGGCAAATCTGGTACGTCCTAACGAATCTAAGATCCCCTTCGCTGCGACAACCATCAAATACAAACCATCATCTTTCTTGTCTGGATCGATCATCGAAATTTCAATTTTACCTTGGGCATTTTTAGGTTCGACATGTGAAATTTCAACAATGGCTGCATGGGATTTATCATTCCCTCGATAAACCTGATAACGCTTATTCTCTTGATTTTCTATCGTAAAAGATTTTTTACTTTCGTTATTTTCATATTGTTGTAGCGTTGCTCCAATGTTTTTAAAGTTTTGCCTAAAATCTTCTGCGGTCACCGGTGCAATCGTCACCTTCGGGACAACAGCCTGCAAAGTATCTTGCCTAAAAATATCACGCGCATGTGGATCAAAAAATAATCCCCATGTATTATGTTGTTCAGGTGCTCTATCCTTTCCTAATGCAGGAGCAGGAACAGGATTAGGATCTATTTTTTTCCTAAGGCCTGCTGGATGACCAGCTTTTAAAGTGTCTTCAAGTTTGTCTGTAAAAGCTTTTGGTAAATTCAATTTTCCGACTGTTTTTACATTAGGATCTCGTGGTTTAAAGGCGCCAGCTATCGCAGCTTGTCTATCCTTAAAAACATCTTTACCCATACCAACGATAGTATCTTTGTGTGCTAGATCTGCTTTCTTAGCGACAGGAAGAGCGGCAGGCGGCCTTTTCCACTTTTTTCCTGTTTTTTTTGGTTCTGGTTCATCTTCTGGGATGTGAGTTGCCAAATCATCTTTTGCTCTCTTCACAACACCAGTAGGGATGACGCTTTGTGGTTTCGCACCCGCCGCTGATGTTGATGATGGTGGACCTGCTTTTACTTTATTTTTTTGTCCAGCAGACGTATCAGAAACAATCTGTGCTAACCGTTGTTGAAAATCTCTTCTCCGATGTTCATCAGCGATTAATGCAGCATAATTTTCTAATGCACGGATGATTTTTGCTCTGTCACCCTTGCCTTCTACCAAATCGTTTATTTTTTTTCTTAATCCCAAAAAATCAAGCTGCTTACTCTTGTTAGATAACTTGGCTTCTTCATCAATTCTTCTTTTTTTGAGTTCGAGGGCTGCCAACAAATTTCTTTCAGCTTGTAAGAGATTGATGTGCTCTTGCCAGCCTTGTCTCCCTGTTGCTCCAGTTCCCCAACCTTCTTCTAACTTACGTATTGCGGCTTTTTTTTGCTCTATCTCTCTGTTTACAGCCGCTTGTTCTTTTTTAAAATCTCGGGGATTTGTATTCTCTTCTTCACGAAAAATATTTTGCAGGGAATCAAAAAATTGAATGAGTTTAAGGACCATTAATTTAGGATCGTCGTTACCTGCTGCCATTCAATCTCACTCCCACAGGCGAATGCCCTGTATGCGAGTTAGAGCTCCATGGGTCGAGAAAATTCCGCCACTATAGCTGAATATTTATCCAGATAATTATGAAATCCGCCTCATCCGGCGCTACGCGCCACCTTCATTGTTTATTAAAAACTCCAGGGTTAAACTATGCCCTGTATCGACTATTTTTATGGGCTACACTCAGTAGTAAAGCACGCAAAGAGGCTATTCTTTGCCGCTAACAGGGGAGTTATCATGTCATCAGACAGTTTTAAAACCAAATCATCTTTACAGCAGGCTGATAAAACCTACACTTTCTATGATCTTAATAAAATCCCAAAAACTTATTCTGTCGAAAGACTTCCCTTTTCTCTTAAAATTTTACTGGAAAATTTACTACGCCTTGAAGATGGCATCGCTGTTACCCAAACGGATATTGAAGCATTACTCGGCTGGGATGCTAAAAAACCATCAGACACTGAAATCGCTTTTACCCCTGCCCGTGTCATTCTACAAGATTTTACAGGCGTTCCAGCGATTGTCGATCTCGCCGCGATGCGTGAGGCTATCCCACATTTAGGCGGCAAAGCCAACCTCATTAATCCTCTAAGCCCCATTGAATTAGTGATCGATCATTCAGTGATGGTCGACTATTCAGGCAACCAAAGCGCCTTTGAAAAAAATGTGGCTATGGAATTTGCCCGTAACGAAGAACGTTACGCCTTCTTACGTTGGGGACAAACCGCTTTCCAAAACTTTCGAGTGGTCCCACCCGGTACAGGCATTGTCCACCAAGTAAATTTGGAATATTTAGCTCGTGTTGTTTTTAGCCAAACAACAGAACAAGAATGTCTATTATACCCTGACACTTTAGTCGGGACCGATTCGCATACCACCATGATTAATGGTCTGGGAGTATTAGGCTGGGGAGTTGGTGGCATTGAGGCCGAGGCTGCTATGTTAGGACAACCCATTACGCTCCTTATCCCCGAAGTTATTGGTTTTAAAATAGCGGGCAAACTTCCTGCTGGTACCACTGCAACCGACTTAGTCTTAGTCGTCACTGAAATGCTTCGTAAAAAAAATGTGGTCGGGAAATTTGTTGAATTTTATGGCGATGGATTAGATCATTTGCCGCTCGCCGATCGTGCAACCATTGCTAATATGGCTCCTGAATATGGAGCCACTTGCGGTATTTTTCCGATTGATGCAGAAACGTTAAAATTTATGCGCTTGTCTGGACGCACAGAAGCACAGGTTCTCTTAGTAGAAGCTTACGCTAAAGCCCAAGGACTTTTTAGAGAAACGAGCAGTTTAGAAGCTACCTATTCTGATACATTAACACTCGATCTCAATACTGTCGTCCCCAGTATTGCAGGGCCTAGACGCCCCCAAGATCGTATTTCACTGAAACAATCTAAAGCGCGATTCGCTGACTTAATGGAAAATCAAAGTCTCACTGCACAACAAAAATCCGTTACCTACAATCAGCAAAATTTTACGTTGTCGCACGGTTCTGTCGTGATTGCAGCCATTACCAGCTGTACCAATACTTCTAATCCCGATGTGATGATCGCAGCCGGTTTAATCGCTAAAAAAGCCCGTGAAAAAGGCCTAACTTCAAAACCTTGGGTAAAAACGAGTTTGGCACCCGGATCACAAGTCGTCACCGATTATCTCGAGAATGCCAATCTCATGCAACCCTTAGAAGCTTTAGGTTTTAATTTAGTGGGTTATGGATGCACTACTTGTATTGGTAACTCAGGGCCTTTAGCTCCAGAAATTAGTGCTGCCATTAAATCAGGACCTTTAGCAACAGCTGCTGTTTTATCAGGCAACCGTAATTTTGAAGGCCGTATTCACCCCGATGTCCGCTTTTCTTATTTAGCCTCACCGCCCTTGGTGGTGGCTTACGCTTTAGCAGGCACGATGGATATTGATTTTTATACGGATCCTATTGGACATGACACCCAAGGAAACGCCGTTTTTCTAGAAGACATTTGGCCATCACAAGCAGAAATTCAAGAAAAAATTCGCACCTCTGTTAAAGGGGAATTGTATGTGTCACGTTACAAACAAGTTTTTAATGGCGATGAACGCTGGCAAACATTAGCAATCCCAAAAGGCGAACAGTTTGCTTGGCAAGAAAATTCTACTTATGTCAAATTGCCCCCTTATTTTGCAGGCATGAGCAAAACGCCTAAAGCACTCGGCAACATTGAAAATGCTCATGCACTCGCGGTCTTAGGCGATTCAGTCACAACCGATCATATTTCTCCTGCAGGTGATATTGCTAAAGACAGCCCCGCTGGACAATATTTGCAATCTTTGGGCGTGTTACCGATTGATTTTAATTCTTATGGTTCTAGACGGGGTAATCATGAAATTATGATGCGCGGCACATTTGCCAATATTCGCCTTAAAAATCAATTAGTCTCAGGCCTTGAAGGCAATTGGACACGGCACATTCCCTCTCAGACAAAAATGTCTATTTATGATGCGGCGATGCGTTATCAAACAGAACAGCGCCCCCTAATCCTCATCGCTGGGAAAGAATATGGCACAGGATCTTCTAGAGATTGGGCAGCTAAAGGCCCCCGCTTATTAGGCGTACGGGCAGTCATTGCCGAGAGCTTTGAACGCATTCATCGCTCTAACCTGATTGGGATGGGCATACTCCCTTTACAATTTATGCCTGACGAAAATTTAAAATCATTGGGTTTAACCGGAGAAGAATTATATACCCTCTCTCTAAACACATTAAGCCCTCGAGGAACGCTCATAGTAACCGCCACTTCTGTTGCTGGTACCAACCCATTTAACACGCGTGTTCGAATCGATACCCCTCAAGAAATAGAATACTATCGACATGGTGGCATTCTACAGTATGTCCTGCGTAACCTATTGGCAAAACAAAAAGGCTAAATCATGAAAAAAACAACTACCCGGCTCGAACGCGATAGTTTAGGAGAGGTAGCAGTTCCTAAAGAAGCTTTATATGGTGCCCAAACACAACGAGCCATCGATAATTTTCCGATAAGCGGCCTACAATTACCAGCCCCTTTTATTCATGCTTTAGGAGCCATTAAAGCCGCAGCAGCAAAAGTTAACCACGACTTAAAATTACTGAATCCCAAAACAGCCACAGCGATTATTACCGCTGCCACCGAAATTGCAACTGGAAAACACGGCGAACATTTTCCCATTGATGTTTTTCAGACAGGCTCTGGCACCAGCACCAATATGAACGCCAATGAAGTGATTGCAAGATTAGCAAGCTTTAACAGCCGTCAATCGATTCACCCAAACGATGACGTTAACATGAGCCAAAGCAGTAATGATGTTATTCCAACGGCTATTCACATGAGCTGCTGTATAGAAGTGCATCAAAAACTATTACCTGCTTTAAAATATTTGATTAAAACCATTGAAACCCGAGCAAGACAGCTTAAAAATGTCGTCAAAACGGGAAGAACGCATCTCATGGATGCAGTCCCTCTCACGTTTGAACAAGAATTAAGCGGTTGGGCTAATCAATTCCAACAAAATAAAGCACGTCTTGAAGATAGCTTAGAACGGCTTTATTTGCTGCCCATTGGTGGCACAGCCATTGGAACTGGCATTAATGCACATCCCACTTTTGGCAAAAAAGTCGTGCAAGAATTGACTAAAAAAAACAAAATCCCTTTTAAACTACACCCTAATGCTTTTGCAGGTATTAGCAGCCAAGACGCTGTTGTTGAATTATCAGGACAATTACGGGTGATAGCGGTAAGTCTTTTTAAAATTTCAAACGATTTACGCTTAATGAATAGCGGGCCACTCGCCGGTTTTGGGGAAATTAGCTTACCCAGCTTACAGCCTGGCAGCAGTATTATGCCCGGAAAAGTAAATCCTGTTATTCCCGAAGCCGTTTGTATGGCAGCTGCACAAGTGATTGGTAACGATGCAACCATTGCTTTTGGCGGCTCAGCAGGTAGTTTTCAATTAAACACCATGCTGCCTTTAATTGCCTATAACGCCCTGCAAAGTATCGAGATATTGTCTAACAGTCTGCAGTTACTGGCCGATAAAGCGATTAGTCGTTTTACGGTAAACGAAGCGCATATTCAAGACCAACTCTCAAAAAATCCTATTTTAGTGACTGCTTTAAACCCTATTATTGGTTATCAAAAGGGCGCGGAAATCGCTAAAAAAGCTTATCAAGAAAAGAAATCAATTAAAGAAGTTGCAAAAAAAATGACGACCCTCTCCCCGCAGGAATTAGATCGTCTTTTAGATCCTAAGACTCTCACCCAAGGTGGTATTGAAAAAAAATAGTTTCAAACCTGCTGAATTATTTGATTATACACTGAATCCTCCCCGAACTTTCGGCCAAAAGCTAAGTCTGAATAAATAGCAAAAAGACGACAGTAATTTTTTGCGAGATCTAGTAAAGATTTTTCGGGGGGTTTATGAGTGAAGGTGAAGGCAGAAGTGACGAAGGGCTAGGCAGCGAAAAAATCGAGAGAACAGAAAAAAGGGACGGAGTCTCACTTACAACTGATGAAGCAAGAATGCACGATAAAATAACAAAAAGGCTCCAAGAAGCAGATGAGTTGGAAGCTAAAATCCATCAAATATTGAGTGAATCAGCTGATTATCAGATTAAATTTAATGAGATTAAAGCGGTTGCCCAAAAAACACTCTCTGCAAAGTTAAACGAAATACATAAATCTGGAAATGGAGATGAACCAAATGTTACGAAAGCTGAACAATATATGATCGAGGTTAGGGCTGCTGTTCTAGAGCTTGGTACAACAGAAGAAAAGCATAATGCTACACTAAAGGCATTACTTAAAAATCTAGAAAAACCCGGGACTGACAAAAATCCCAGCGCTAAAGAATGCATTCCATCCGAATTATACAGTGAATACATCGAAAATCTAAGAAGTGCAATCGAATTTTCCGACGAGGTACTGGCATGTTATCGCAGCCAGTTTGGTTTAGATCCTAGCATACCTGTCACCAAAAATGCGCTTGATTTATCTAATTTAAATGAGAAATTAGATAAGATTGCAGACGTCATTGAAAAACAAGCACTTAAATCTTTTCCTCAAATTGAATCGTCTCGACATCTTACTAAGTGGTATCCTCCGCTGGCTCCAGAAAAAAAAGCAGCACTGGATACCGCAGCTCGCTATGAAAGATTAAGTTTCGATGCGCTCGACAGTAGTGTTTTTCAAAGATTTCCTCGTTACGCAATGTTATTTAAAGAATTTGCAAAAAGAACAAAAACATATGATGGCATTTCTCCTGGCGTTGAAGAATTTCAGCAGTATTTATTAGACAATAAAATAAAAAATATTGATTCCATGTCAGTCCTAGATAGTCATCTTTTAAAATTTCTTGATTGGAAGGCCAATGAGCGATTGACAAAAATTGACTCTCTTGTTGGTCAAACCAATATTCTGATTGGTAAAACCGACGATCAGATTGAACTCATTAACGCAGGGAAAAAAGAAGCAGAAAAAATAAGAGAACAAGAAGCAGGATCGTTAACACTCACTCGAAAAATTACTCGAAGTATTACGGGTACCTTTGGTAGAAAATCCTCAAATCCCACTTCCCCTTCTGATCCAGAAAAAACGGGCACGATTAAAAGAAGAAATACCGACTAGACCTACTACTATAACTTAAAGTAATCCAATTCTTTGACGACAAGCTAACTGTGGTCCATTCTTTAAACAGGGAAGTTAGTTTGGTAGTCAAAGGATATGACACAATTACAAGAATATATCTGGTCAAGCCATCTTAGGGTAGCACTGATCATCTTAGGGTGGTTTGTCGTCACCAGTAGTCTCAATGCTGCTGAGCTTTTTCCAGGCCACCCGACCGCCTACGAAAAAAATTGGTCAAAAAACTTTATTCAAGATATCAAAAGTGATGTTTCGAATTATGTCGAAAACGACAACCTTATTCTCTTTGGTGATACCTTTCTAGCAGCTGGTGTGCTCGCGAACACCGGCTTTGATCGCGCCTTTGCCCAACACTGGCAAACCGATATTAGAGGCAATGCCAGCGACAACTTCTTTGCCATTCCGAAAGCCATCGGTGGCCTTTCTTACTATTATGCCCCTATCTATCTATCCACCATGGCATTTGGTCACTTAAGAGAGCATACCTTGATGGGGAATGTCATGTACCACTTTGGGTACCGAAGCTTACGCACATTTATGATTGGCGGACTGCAACAAGTGATCCTGACCAATCTGCTAGGCAGCGGTCGACCCTGCCGAAATGATGACTCCAAGTGGCAACCCTTCCAATACGAAACGGCTGTCAGCGGCCACGCCTTCTACGGCGCAATCCCTTTCCTGACGGCTGCCATGATGACCGATAACACTGGCGCACAATTTTCACTCTACTTTCTGTCCACCCTCCCCGGTATTTCGCGGCTAAACTCCAATAGCCACTACTTATCTCAAGTTCTTTTGGGGTGGACGATTGCTTTTCTCTCTGCGAGAAGCGTCTACCAAACCGACATGGATCGACAACCTGCCTTTCAAGTCAGCGCATACCCTAAAAATGATGGCGCCATGTTAGCTGCTCGTCTTAAATTTTAAAATTTAATTTTAAACTTGCAAGAATTGCCCTAACGATGGAGAATGGGTGAGATGAAAACTAAACAACTATCACACACATTAGGCGCCATTGGGCTCTTGGCCGGTGGTCTTTTTTTTCATTCTTCTGCACTTGCTGAGACCTCTTCTATGCATCCTAGCCAAAATGAATCTCAAGCGACTTCGATCGCTGCTAAAAATTTAACAGCCGGCCAAAAATTCTTGGCAGAAAACGAAAAAAAACCAAAGGTACAAGTCCTGCCGAGCGGTCTGCAATATTTGATCCTACAGGAAGGCTCTGGCACTTCTCCCGGCTCTACCGATTTTGTGACCGTACAATATCGCGGAACTTTGATCGATGGCACTGAATTCGATAGCTCTTATCGGCATAATACGGCTGTTACTTTTGCTGTGAATGCGGTAATCCCGGGCTGGACTGAAGCCTTACAATTAATGAAGCCCGGTGCAAAATGGACAGTCTATATCCCATCACAGTTAGCTTATGGCAGCCGGGGTGTCGGACGCTTAATTGGTCCTAATGCGACTTTAGTCTTTGATATTGAATTAGTATCCATAAAACCGGCTGTTGACGACACACAAGACGCTATTGACGATTTTGAAGATGGCGGCTGATGAGCGCTCTAAGGATTGCCAAGAAGCTTTAGCCTTTTTTAAGAATGCTTTGCAGTCCGATCCTGACAACATCTCTCTTCATATTAACCTGAGCAATATTTATACGACACTCGGTGACGTAGAGTCTTCGATACAGCATTTGCATCAAGCCCTACGCCTAAATCCTCAATTTCCTGAAGCCTATAACAATTTAGGACGTCTCTTATATAAACAAGGGTGTTTCAAAGAAGCTATTTTTTACCTCGAAAAAGCGATCCGAATTAATCCCCGTTATTGGGAAGCGCATTACAATATTGCGCATTGCCTGGTTAAAAAGAATCAATTCACAGAAGCTCGGGCGCATTACTTGGAAGTTGTTAAATATAAACCCGAACACGCTAATGCCCATTTTAATTTAGGTTTTATTGGGGTAAGCGAAGAGGATTATGTCTCGGCAGAAATACATTTCAAACAAGTCGTGCTAATCGAACCTCAAAATGGCGAAGCCTTCCGGCAATTAGGTTATATCTATATCCAATTGGGAAATACTGATGCTGCAATGGCTGCTTTACAAAACGCTGTGCGGCTTGCGGAAACTTTTCCTGATGCACATCATAATCTCGCTATTTTACAGTTGCGACAGGAAAATCGAACAGATGCCTTGCACCATTTTCAAATGGCTTTAAAGCTGGATCCCACAAATGAAAGTGCAGCCCATATGGTGGCAGCTTTAACGGGTAACCAACGCGATATCGCCCCACCTGCGTACATTAGTCAATTGTTCGATCAATATGCCGATCATTATGACGTACAAATGAAAACCCAATTAAATTATCAAGCGCCGTTCGCCCTACGCAGCGCAATTGGTCGTTTGTTGGAACAGCAATTAAAACCTGGCCGTGTCTTAGATTTAGGCTGTGGCACGGGTATCGCTGGGGTCTACTGCAGAGATTTAGCTTTAGAATTGATTGGAGTTGATATTTCCGAAAAAATGCTGGAAAAAGCAAAAGCGCTCATGACTTATGAATCGCTCATCAACATGGATATAACAGATTATTTAGCACAACCCAATCTCGATCCTTTTGATTTAATCATTGCCAGCGATGTCTTAGTTTATTATGGCGATCTTAAACCGCTTTTTTCTTTGATTCACAAAAATTTAAGCCCAAAAGGTTCTTTTAGCTTTACGACAGAACTTTTAGAAGAGACGAATCAAGATCATTCTTACCAATTGCAAGCCACTGGTCGATTTGCTCACAACGAACAATACATTCAAAGCATCTCAACCGCATGCGATTTAAAGATTGCTTATCATGAAACCATTAACTTACGAGAACAAAAAGGCCATCCTGTCACGGGACAATTATTTATTTTACAACGCAAGGAATCTTCTTCGTGAATGCCCCTTATTTCCTGTTAAAAAAGTTACCTATTTTAGCCCTGGTCTTTATCTGTCTTTTAAATCCCACGACGGCACTGGCAAAAAATTGGGATACCTATTGGGCCTCGCGCTGGCAAAAAAAAGCCGAAGCAGGCGATGCAGACGCGCAATTTCATTTAGGCTTACTCTATTATGAAGGCAATGGGATCAAGCAAGATTATCAACAAGCACTTTATTGGTTTAAAATAGCTGCCCTTCAAGGGAATATTCAAGCACAATTCAATTTAGGCCTCATGTTTTATGAAGGAAGCGGCATCCCCCAAGACTATCAAGCAGCCCGTCAATGGTTTGAAAAAGCAGCAGCACTGCAAGATCCTGCCGCAGAATGCAATTTAGGGGTGATGTATGCCGAAGGACAAGGTGTTACACGGGATTATCCGACTGCCAAAATCTGGTATGAACGCGCTGCAACCAAAGGCAATGCACAGGCACAATGGAACTTAGGCGTCTTGTATTACAAAGGACAAATGATTACTCAAGATTTTGCCTTGGCTGCTTTCTGGTTTGAAAAAGCCGCTTTGCAAAGTAATCCAGACGCCCAGTTTTTATTAGGGACCATGTGCTATGAAGGACAAGGCGTTCCACAAAATTATACCTTGGCCAGTCAATGGTTTTTAGAGGCAGCCCTGCAAAGTCATTCACAGGCGCAATTTAATTTGGCGCTGATGTTACTAAAAGGTGAAGGGATTGATCAAAACGATTATCTCGCTTTTGAATGGTTAGAGAAAGCGGCCCTGCAGGGAGATCCTGAAGCACAGTTTAATTTAGCCTTAATGTATCACGAAGGAAAAGGCGTTAAAGCCGATCTCAAAGAAGCCTTTAAATGGTGCGAAAAATCAGCCTTACAAAATAATGCCGTCGCCCAATTTACCTTAGGAACACTCTATTACGAAGGCGAAGGAGTGCCACAAGATTATGCGACAGCCCTGCACTGGTTTCAACTCGCTGCGATCCAAAATAACCGAGAAGCAATTTATAATATTGGTTTACTTTACTACGAAGGAAAAGGCGTTCCACAGAATAATGACGAAGCCTTTCGTTATTGCGAACAAGCTGCCAAAGCCGGTGACGATTCTGCACAAGTCACTTTAGGATATATGTATTACAAAGGCGAAGGCACGCCAACAGATTATAAAAAAGCCTTTAAATGGTACCAAGCTGCCGCCATGCAAGGAAATCCTTTGGCGCAATTTAATTTAGGCGTTATGTATTATATTGGAAATGGCGTGGGCCAAGATCACGAAACCGCTTTTCTATGGTATCGAAAAGCGGCTTTACAACAAAATGCAGAAGCGCAATTTAGTTTGGCGCTGCTGTACTTGGAAGGAGAAGGCACGTCTAAAAATTTGATTAATGCTTTGTATTGGGCCGAACAAGCTGCCAATCAAGACGAGCTGGACGCAACCATGCTCTGTGGCTATTTATACGCCGAAGGAATAGGGACAACTATCAACCCAGAGAAAGCACTCCATTGGTATGAAAGGGCCGCCATTTTAGGCGATCCAGACGCAGCAGAACAAGTGAAAGTGCTAAAGCGTCAATTGAAAAAATAGAGGGTCGTTTGATAATCTGATTATACATACAGTTAACGTAAGGCAAATTGCCTAGGCAAAATATGGCAAAAGGCTGATCCCTTAACCCACCAGACCCAGTAAGATGCCTACATGGAGTTTAAGCATTGGAAGGAGTCACCCACATGTCGATGCCCTTATGCTGCGAAAAGTCTTTATCCTCTGAAAAATCTTTTGAGGTCCTAGAAATCGATGAAGCAAGAAAGCTGATGTTCGATGCTTGGGAACAGCCCCTCCACTCAACAAACATCGCGCCAGAGGTCGATCTCGTCCAGCGGGTATTGTTCAACACTGGGCATTCGCCTAGCATATTGATCCCGCACTAGCCAGAAACGCCCCCCCCTCCTGCCCTCAAAGGCCTTACCGGGTTAAATTCTGGTGGGAATTGTATTATAATGACCCCTCACCTAGGACTATTTTAGTAACGAGCCTGCGTATTCAGGTACAGAGGGTAGACAACCATGGCTAAATCCAGCGATATTCAGCACTTCCTGGATCGAGAGTATCAGGCAGGCTTTGTCACGGATATCGAATCTGACAGCATTCCAGCCGGCCTAAACGAAGAGACCATTCGGTTGATTTCTGCCAAAAAAAATGAACCTGCCTTTATGCTAGCCTGGCGTCTTAAGGCTTATCAACACTGGTTAACGTTAAAAGAACCCCATTGGGGCCAGTTGTCTTATCCGCCGATTGATTACCAAAGCATTATTTACTATTCAGCGCCTAAGAAAAAACCATCGCTAAATAGCCTGGATGAAATCGATCCTGAATTATTAAAAACGTATGAAAAACTCGGGATCTCTTTAAAAGAACAAGAACGCTTAAACAATGTCGCCGTCGACGCCGTCTTTGACAGCGTTTCGGTCGCAACAACGTTCAAAGAAAAATTATTAGCCGAAGGAATTATTTTTTGCTCGTTTTCGGAAGCCGTCCAAACCTATCCCGAACTCGTGCAACAATATCTGGGGACGGTTGTTCCCTATACCGATAATTTTTTCGCTTGTTTAAACGCGGCTGTTTTTACCGATGGATCCTTTTGTTATATCCCTAAGGGTGTGCGCTGCCCGATGGAGCTTTCTACTTATTTTCGTATCAATGCAATTGCCACCGGACAATTTGAACGAACCCTGATTATCGCGGATGATAAAAGCACGGTGAGTTATCTAGAAGGGTGCACAGCGCCCATGCGCGATGAAAATCAATTACATGCAGCTGTGGTAGAATTAATTGCACTCGATGAAGCAACGATTAAATATTCTACCGTTCAAAACTGGTACCCTGGCGATAAAGAAGGCAAAGGCGGTATTTATAACTTTGTGACCAAACGCGGACTCTGTCGAGGAAAATCCTCTAAAATTTCGTGGACGCAAGTGGAAACAGGCTCTGCCATTACCTGGAAATATCCAAGCGTTGTGTTATTAGGAGACAGAAGTATCGGGGAATTTTATTCTGTTGCACTCACTAATCATTATCAACAAGCCGATACAGGCACGAAAATGATCCATATTGGATCGCACACTAAAAGTACGATTCTTTCTAAAGGGATTTCAGCAACCTTTGGCAAAAATACTTATCGTGGGCTGGTCGATATTCGGGCGAAGGCAAATCACGCCCAAAATTATACCCAATGTGACTCGCTATTATTAGGCGATCAGTGTAGCGCACATACTTTTCCGTCTATTCAAGTGAAAAATAAAACCGCTAAAATAGAGCACGAAGCCACAACCGGAAAAATTAGCGAAGAACAACTTTTTTATTGTCGACAAAGAGGACTCAATCAAGAAGAAGCCTTGTCCCTCATCGTTAATGGATTTTGCAAAGAAGTGTTAAAAGAATTACCGATGGAATTTGCCGTAGAAGCTCAAAAATTACTCGCTGTTAGTTTAGAAGGTGCAGTTGGATGACATTATTAACTATTCATGATTTAAAAGTGGTGGTCGATGAAACTCCCATATTACAGGGAATTGATTTTTCGATGAACCCAGGTGAAGTGCATGCGATTATGGGGCCTAACGGTTCTGGTAAAAGCACACTGGCCAATGTTTTAGCCCGCAAGCCTGGATACACAGTCACTGCCGGATCTATTCGCTATCAAGGAGAAGATCTATTACCCTGGTCTCCCGAAGAAGCGGCTTGGAAAGGGATCTTTTTAGGGTTTCAATACCCGATTGCTATCCCAGGAGTTTCTAATCTCCAGTTTTTAAAGTCTGCCGTGAATGCAACCCGTCAGGCACAGGGAAAACCTTTATTAGATGCCATCGATTTTTTAAATTTTATTAAAGCAGAAGCTACCTCATTAGACATCCCCTTAGAATTATTATACCGCCCAATTAATGATGGTTTTTCGGGTGGCGAAAAAAAGCGCAATGAGATCTTACAAATGGCCTTGTTAGAGCCAACGCTTGCTATTTTAGATGAAACAGATTCAGGCCTTGATATTGATGCCCTTAAAATTGTGGCTAAAGGCGTGAATAATTTGAGGGCGAATAATCGATCTATTTTATTGATCACACACTATCAACGATTGTTAGATTATATTGAACCTGATTTTGTGCATGTCTTAGCGAATGGTAAAATGATGGCTTCTGGTGGAAAACCCTTAGCCACTAAACTTGAAAAAGAAGGTTATGCCTGGTTGGCTTCCCCCTCTTTAAATGAGCACCTATGACAACCCTATCAAACCCCACCGTCATTGAGATCTTAAGCAATCATCCTGCTGAACAGTGCATCTATATTATTCATTCCTGGCAGTCTGATCATCAAAATCTTGAAATAAATCGAGAACACCAGCTGATTGTCCATCCGAACGCCCAGGCAACAGTGATCGAAATCTATGATCAAAGCGGAGAAAAAGACTCCTTTAGCCAGATAACGACTCATATTGAACTTCAAGAAGGGGCAAAAATAAAGCATTTCTTTGTTCAAAATGCTGCTTCTTCTGGCACACAAACGGCAGCTATTAATGTTACTCAAGCTAAAAATAGCTGCTACCAATCGACCATCATCCAGGGGGGTGTCGCTCATCTGAACACTCACTATCACATTGCCCTGGATGGGACAGAGGCAGAGTGCGAATTAAAATCTCTGGCCTTAGCCCGAAGACAGCAAAAAATAGACAGACACTTCAGTGTTTCACATAACACCACTCACACCAAGAGCCGCTTGGTCACTCGGGGACTTGCCAACGATAACGGACAATTAACGTTCACCGGAAAAATTATTGTTCGTCCCCATGCTGCTAAAACAAACGCCTCACTAGAAGATAAAAATTTATTATTATCTTTACAAGCTGAGATAAAAACACGCCCTGAATTAGAGATCTATAACGACGATATTCTGTGCACCCACGGTGCGACTGTTGGCTATTTAGATGAAGAGGCCTTATTTTATCTCGCCAGCCGCGGCATACCAGAGCTCGTAGCCAAAAAATTATTAATCGATGCTTTTATGCAACCTGTGATCCAAGATTTACCAACGAGTGTACTGCCCTATTTAGAGGCGATGTTATATGAAGATTGAAAATATCCGTCGTGACTTTCCTATTTTACAAAAAACTTTCAATACTTATCCCCTCACCTATTTGGATAATGCAGCAACGACCCAGAAACCGCAAATCGTCATCGATGCTTTAAGCCAATACTACGAATCAATGAATGCCAATATTCATCGGGGTGTTTATGCTTTAAGCGAACAAGCAACCAAAGCTTATGAAGAAGCGCGCCATACTGTCCAACGCTTTATTAATGCGCCTACTGCACGAGAATGTATTTTTTTAAGGAGTACCACTGAAGCGATTAATTTAGTCGCAACAAGCTTTGGTGAATTATTTATCAACGCTGGAGACGAAATCCTGATTTCCGCGATGGAGCATCATTCTAATATTGTCCCCTGGCAAATGTTGTGCCAGCGCAAAGGCGCTTTTTTAAAAGTGATCCCTATCAACACAGCAGGGGAATTAGACATAGAGGCACTCGAACAGCATTTTAGCGCTAAAACAAAATTGTTAGCGATTTGTCATGCAGCGAATGCCATCGGCACCCTCAATCCTATTCAAACGATTATTCAAAAAGCGCATGCCCATCAAATTCCTGTTCTGATCGACGCTGCACAATCTGCAGCACGCTGTCCGATCGATGTACAAGCCCTCGATTGCGATTTTTTAACGCTTTCAAGCCATAAAATCTATGGCCCGACTGGGGTTGGTGTACTCTATGGGAAAGCGAAATGGTTAGAGATCATGCCTCCCTACCAAGGAGGAGGCGATATGATCTTAAGCGTCTCTTTTGATAAAACTACTTATAACGATATTCCTTTTAAGTTTGAAGCAGGCACTCCAGCCATTGCCAGCACCATTGCCTTTGGAAGTGCACTTAACTATGTCAACGCCATTGGTTTGGATTGGATCGCTGCACACGAAAAACAATTGCTAGAGGCAGCGACAGAGGCTCTCTCATCGCTGCCTTTTATTCGGCTGATTGGGACTGCCAAAAATAAAATTGGTATTCTTTCTTTTGTCATGGAAGGCGTACATCCGCATGATGTTGGTAGCATCGCCGATCAGTACGGGATTGCGCTTCGAACAGGACACCACTGTGCAATGCCCCTAATGGATTTTTACCAAGTACCTGCAACAGTGAGAGCATCGTTTGGCCTTTATAATCAGGCCGAAGATATCGACCGTTTGATTAAAGCACTACACGCGATCCATAAGCTTTTTGGGAAATAGCCTGATGAATATAACTGATTTATACCAAGAGCTGATTATTGATCATAGCTCTCGCCCCAGAAACCAAGGCGAAATCGCATCACCGACTGGAAAAGCAGACGGTTATAACCCCTTATGCGGCGATAAAGTCACGGTTTTTTTGAAAATAGAAAATGACATTATTACTGAGCTGCGTTTTATAGGGACAGGCTGTGCTTTATCGATTGCTTCTGCCTCCCTCATGACAGAAGCCTTAACCGGAAAATCGGTGGCGACTGCTACTGCTTTATCGGCTGATTTTAAAAGAATCCTAACAACCGATGACCCAACCCATCTACCCCTCGGAAAATTAGAAGCGTTGATTGGGGCTCGACACTTTCCCGCACGAGTTAAATGCGTCACCCTAGGCTGGCATACGTTGGAAGCCGCCATTACCCGCCAAACAACCCCAGTGACCACCGAATTAAACACGGAATTGGGTTAATGAATTTAGAAGAAAAAATTGTGGCGGCTTTACAAGGGATCTTTGATCCTGAAATCCCGGTCAATATTTACGATCTCGGATTAATTTATGCTATTAATGTTGATGAAGCAGTCGGCAGTGTTACTATTCAAATGACCTTAACAACCCCGGCTTGCCCTGTTGCCCAAACGTTTCCACAAACTGTCCAAGACGAAATATTAAAAGTATCTGGCGTGACTGCTGTCAGCGTTGATCTCGTTTGGGATCCGCCTTGGACGAAAGATCGGATGTCTGAAGTAGCACAATTTCAATTAAATATGTTTTAGAAGAAGGATAGGGTATGTCGATCTGGGTTGATGTCATAGAGATTGCCAAGATTGCTGCTGGAGAGAAAAAAGCATTTGTGATCAACAACACGCCTGTTTTAATTATTCAGGCTGATAATGCTTATTATGCGATCCGAAACCAATGCACCCATGAAGATTTCCCGCTCCTTGAAGGGGAAATTGAAAACGATCAAATTATTTGTCCGTTCCATGGTGCCAGATTCTGCTTTAAAACAGGAGAAGTGAAGGCCCCACCTGCTTTTGAAAATATCGACACTTTTCCGACTCGTATCATCGAAGAACGGCTGCAGATCAAACTATAATGAGCCAAATTTTATCCCATATTCTTCTAAGGTTTCTATCCGCGCCTGAATAGCCGATAATCGATGATTAAAATTAAATTGGCGCTGCAAAGCTAAAATCCTTTCTTTTTCTTCGTGATAGATACCTAAGTAATAATCGCCTTTTCCACGTATTCTAAAAATAATATTAACTAGTACTTTCATGTTTTCTAAAAATTTTTCAAATCCCACCAATGGCTTTTCTGCTGAACTAAAAAGCCTAGGGATTAAAGCTTCAATATTTTCAACGACTTCATCAATAGCTTGGCTGATCTCTTCTAACTCAATAGAATAAGAAAGCGAGTGTAAATGTGCCCTTAAGGCATCTAACGCACCCTCATGGATGTTTAAACTGGCGAGCTGCTGACGCACCCACCGTTGATAAGCTGCTTCGGTTAAATAAGTATTCATTCATTTATTCTAGAATGTTCTGTCGTAAACGTCTAGCAATAAAAGTAAGTTAATTAAGTAATTCATTAAAACTGCTTTTATTTTAGAGCGTTAATTGCTACATTGTCACCAATGCGCCTTTCAAATTTTTTCATGATAACGCTTAAAGAAGCACCGAACGATGCGGAAATCGTGAGTCATCAGCTCATGATCCGAGCCGGTCTTATCCGAAAACTCGCCTCTGGTTTATATACTTGGTTGCCATTAGGACTTCGGATCTTACGTAAAGTCGAAGCCATTATTCGCGAAGAGATGAATGCTATTCAGGCACAAGAGATCTTGATGCCAGCGATTCAACCCGCAGAGCTTTGGCGCGAAACCGATCGATGGGAAAAATTTGGGCCTCAGCTTTTAAAAATCACTGATCGCCAAAAACGTGAATTTTGTTTTGGACCGACGCATGAAGAAGTCGTCACCGATCTCGTGCGGAATGAATTAAAAAGTTATAAACAACTTCCTCTAACACTCTATCAAATTCAAATTAAATTTAGAGATGAAATTCGCCCACGTTTTGGCGTGATGCGTGCCCGGGAATTTTTAATGAAAGATGCCTATTCTTTCCATTTAGATACGCCTTCTCTACAAAGCACCTACGAAAAATTCTATCAAGCTTATACTGCTATCTTTTCTCGCTTAGGTTTAACTTTTCGAGCTGTCTTAGCCGACACCGGCAGCATTGGTGGTAGTGTCTCGCATGAATTTCATGTATTGGCTGAAACAGGCGAAGATCTCTTAGCTTACAGTCAGCAAAGCGATTATGCAGCGAACATTGAAATGGCCCCAGCTATTGCTGTTAAAGATGCTGAAAAATTAACACCGCTTCTTGCTGAGACTTTCGTGAAAACACCTGGGATTAGAACAGTAGAGGGCCAAGCAGAATACTTAAAAATAAAAACAAAACAGATCTTAAAAACTTTGCTGGTCAAAGGATGTACAAAAGAGCACCCTGTCGTTGCTTTGTTGATCCGTGGCGATCATGAATTAAACCCCTTGAAGGCGGAAAAACTTTCCTTAGTTGCCGCGCCATTGACTATGGCAAGCCTGGAAGAAGTCGAAAAAATTGCACACACTGGGCCCGGCTTTGTCGGACCAAAAGATATTCATATTCCGATCATTGCTGATAACGCTGTGGCACTCATGTCCAATTTTATCTGTGGGGCAAACCAAGAAGACACACATTATGCACATTTTAATTGGGATCAAGACAGCCCACTGCCACCACAGGCTGATCTCCGTTTTGTACAAGTAGGCGATCCCAGCCCCGATGGGCAAGGGACGCTAGCCTTTGCCAAAGGTATTGAAGTTGGTCATATTTTTCAGCTCGGCGATAAATACAGTCAAGCCATGAATGCAACCGTACTCGATGAAACAGGGAAAGCAAGATCACTAGTCATGGGTTGTTATGGCATTGGGGTCTCTCGCATTGTGGCAGCAGCCATCGAGCAACATCATGATGAAAAAGGCATTCTTTGGCCAAGCGCTTTGGCACCCTTTCAAGTCGTTATTATCCCGATTGGTTATCATCAGTCTCCCGCTGTCAAAGAAGAAGCCGATAGACTCTACCAAACACTCTGCGCTAGGGGCATAGAAACCCTCTTAGATGACCGTCAAGAGCGCCCAGGTGTCATGTTTAGCGATGCAGAATTGATTGGGATCCCAGAACGCGTGGTCGTCAGTGACAAGCTGCTGGCTGAAAATCAGCTTGAGCTTAAAAATCGAAAAACCGGAGTTGTTCAACTTGTTCCTAAGGTGCAACTACACGAAGCTTTAATCGCTTCATCTCTCCTAGATCCTATGTTAAAATAGGCTCCTTGACTAACCTAACGTCCCATTAAAGGAGTCTCTAAGATGTTATTAGCGATCTTGCTATTTGCTCTATTTGCCAGCCTTTTTGGCATTAGCAAAGATACACTGAATTACAGCGAACCCTTCTTTCTCATTGGCTCCCGGATGGCTTTTGCAGGCTTATTACTATTGTCGCATCAATACTTTTTTAATCGCAGCGCTTTTAAAATAAAAACATCCCATCTGAAATCTTTATTTTTACTGGGTCTTTTAAATATTTATATCACCAATATTGCCGAAATTTGGGGCTTACAACACATGGTGTCGGCTAAAGCTTGTCTTATCTATAGCTTATCGCCGTTTTTAGCAGCCATCGTGGCCTATTTTATCTTGAAAGAAACCTTATCTGCTAAAAAATGGTTAGGCTTAACGATTGGTTTTATGGGTTTAATTCCCATTTTTATGACACAATCTTCCAGCGAGCAGAATGTCGACAGTTTATCCTTTATTTCATTAGCAGAATTAGCCCTTTTAACCGCTGTTTTTTGCAGTGTATACGGATGGACATTGCTGAAAAAAATCATTAACGAATACAACTATACGCCACTCATGGCTAATGGGATTAGTATGACTTTAGGCGGCACACTCGCCTTACTTCATTCTTATTTTAGCGGAGAACAATGGAATCCTATTCCTGTCACCACAATGGGCCCATTCTTACAAAACACACTACTCATGTGTCTTATTTCTAATATCGTTTGCTATAACTTATATGGATATTTGCTCAAACGCTATAGCGCCACTTTCATTTCGTTTGCAGGTCTGGTCACTCCATTCTTCGCTTCCTTTTTTGGCTGGTACTTCTTAAATGAGACGATTACCTGGCACTATTTTGCTTCGATGGCAGTCTTCGCTTGTGGCCTCACGATTTTTTATCAAGAAGAATTGAAAAGAGAAAAATTGCTGGTTAGTCCTGCCTAAAAACCCTCACCCGGCGCTACGCGCCACCCTCTCCCAGTTCGGGAGAGGGAAACGACAGCTTCACTGCCATATGATTAAGACAATTCCTAAAAAAACACGATAAATAACAAAAGGCAAAACCCCTACCCTTTCTAAAATTTTCATAAAATAATGAATACAAAGATATCCACTCAATGCTGCTACTAAAGCACCTAAGCCTAAAGCATTCCAATCGACCACAACACTACTCTTCATTAATTTAATGATTTCTAATCCACTCGCCAAAACAATCACTGGAATGGACAACAGAAAAGAAAATTGCGCGGCCGCTTCTCGCGAAAACCCTCGAAATAATCCAGCGGTTAACGTAATACCCGATCGAGAAGTCCCTGGAATTAACGAAAGCGCTTGAAAACATCCAATCATTAAGACATCCCAACCCTTCATTTCTTTTAAAACCCGCCGCCGCCGACTATTTCTATCCGCTACCCATAAAAGCAACCCAAAACCAATAGTGGCAAATGCAATCACAAGAGTAGAACGAAAATAATTTGGATCTATTTGTCTTATCATTAAGCCCACTAATCCAACCGGGATTGTTGCTAAGGCAATATTTAATAATTTTCTCACTTCTGGTGTTATTTTTTTTCTTTGCAATAATGCGACACAACCTTTGCTCATCTGAATCAGATCTTGCCTAAAATAAACCAACACTGCAGCCAGTGTCCCGAGATGAACGGCAATATCAAAAGCTAATCCTTGATCAGGCCATCCCAATAATTCAGACACTAAAATAAGGTGGGCCGAACTAGACACAGGTAAAAATTCCGTTAAGCCTTGTACCAAGGCTAAAACAATCACTTGTAGGGTATCTAACATTAATTTATGTCCTCAACTGTTTTAGATATCTAGATAGAATATGCTAAGCTTGAACTTTTATCAGTACTCATATTTCCGGAGAAATTCAATGCTTCCATATGTTCTTGTTCTCTATTATAGCCGTTATGGTGCAACCAAAACCATGGCCAATCTTATTGCGCGTGGTATTCATAGCGTCTCTGGGATAGAAGCAAAACTACGAACCGTGCCAGCAATATCTGCTGTAACAGAAGCGACAGAACCTGCTATTCCAACTGAAGGCGACGTGTACGTCACTTTAGAAGACGTTAAAAATTGTGCTGGTTTGGCCTTAGGTAGCCCAACCCGCTTTGGTAATATGGCAGCGCCGCTCAAATATTTCTTAGATACCACAAGCCCACTGTGGTTAACCGGTGGTCTCGTGGGTAAACCCGCTGGCGTCTTTAGCTCTTCAGCCGCTCACCATGGGGGCCAAGAATCCACCCTGCTTAGCATGATGCTACCACTACTGCATCATGGCGCCATTATGGTTGGGATCCCTTTTACTGAAAGCGCTTTAGTGGAAACAACCAGTGGTGGAACGCCGTATGGACCCACTCATGTGGCTGGGCAAAACAGTAACTACCTCATTAGCAGCGATGAAAAAAAATTGTGTTTCGCTTTTGGGAAACGTCTTGCTTCAATAGCGCTCCGATTAAATGAGCATCACTATTAAATTACAGCATTAACACTTGTTTCACAAAAGGCACTGTTAAACGCCGCTGCTCTGCCAAAGACGCTTTATCTAACGTTTCTAGCATCGAAAAGAGCTCGGTCGTGCTTCGAGTGCAACGGCTCAGCAAAAATTGCCCGACCGACTCAGGCAATGCCAATCCTCTTAATTTTGCGCGAAGTTGTAGGGCCTTTAGTTTTTGTTGATCATCTAGTCGATGTAATTGATAAGTCACTCCCCACGAAAGTCGTGATTTTAAATCGGGCAGCACAATCGTTAACTCTTTAGGGGAAACGCTTGCTGAAACCAATAGTTTTGTATTCAAAGCACGCGCACGATTAAATAAATGAAACACCGCTTCTTCCCAGTCGGCATTTCCAGCAATCCCTTCGATATCATCTATACAAATGAGCGACAACTGCTCCATGCTATCTAATCGATTGATGGAAGATTCTAAAGGATTTTTGAGTGAAAAATAGGTGGCAGACAAGCCTTGGTTACCCGCCTCATGACAAGCTGCTTGGAGCAAATGTGAACGCCCAACCCCTGTCTGCCCCCACACATAGACAAACAATTCAGCGTCTGTTTTGATCAAATGCATCACACTATCTAATGCTTCTTGATTGTCCGCTGGATAAAAGCTATCGAAAGTCGCATCATCTCTCAATTGTATATTTAACGGTAATTGATGAGTCACGGATTGATCATATCCCTACTTTATAAGTCATCGATTGCGGATCAAACCCATCAGCAACACTTTCAACCAGTAATCCGGCTGCTTGAATTGATTGTTTTAAGGCTTCCAACGATGACTGAATGACTAAAGAAAAAGTTGTTTTTTCAGGTTTTACTTCAGTCACTTCTGCGGTTAATACCATCGGCATTTTTCGAAAAGATTCTAGTATTTTCGTAAATTGTTCAGCATTAGCAACCCCCACAACCTGCACGGTTAAGGATTGCGTTTCAGCCGCTTCTGAAGCTTTTTTAGACGATTTTTTTTCTGCTGCTACTATCGTTCCGGTTCCTCTATCCGTCTTAAGCGCTAACCGCAATTTTTCGGCCATCTCTTCGTACAAAAGTGTTAAAGTTGAAGCTTCCACTTGCCAAGTAGTTTTTTCTCCTGATTGCAGGAAAATCCACGTGCTTTGAAAAGAGTCTCCTGTCTGTTTTAAAGTTCCCCATAACACGACATCAGATTGATAGCGAGTGGTTGCACCACTAAAAGACGAAAAGTCTATCGTCTCTGGTGATTTCATGATGGATTGAATTTCTGCAGTATCTGTCAAATCCAACAAGGGTAGAATATAGGGCATGCCCCTCGTGTTTAAGGCAGCATAAAGTGGTGTGATAAAAGTCGTCTCTGCCTCTTCACCCACCCATTTAGGCGATTCTCCCTCGAGTCGCAACCAGATCAAGGTTAAAGGCCGTTCAGCAGACCATAGGGGAAAATGCTGCGCTTGCAGCACTGCTTTTAGTTTTTTTTCATTAAACGAGACTTTGACAAAAGTACCTGTAAAGCCTTCTTTTTGCTGATAGGATAATTGATTTAAATATTTGTCAGCTTGTTCCAAAACCGTTTCTATTTTAGGATTTTGTAAAACTTTATCAGAACCTGCCGCTTTCACTAACAGAGCAGATAGTGCTTTCTTGGCCAGTATTGCTCTGTCTAAATCTTGCTCTTCTGTATTGAGAGGCAGATCGATTTCATACAGATTTCCTAATGAAACTGCAAAAGCAATCGAACTTTGCATTATCAGCAAACCACACACGAGTCGACTAAACACCTTCTTCATGGACATCCCTTCTAGAAAACCGATAACTGCTATAATAACCCGATGTAGTGCTTTAAGTCTCTGTTCGATCGCTAAATTAAGCACCTAATTTATACAATAAGTTAGTTATATTTATGGTTAGTATCAAATTTTTTCCCCTTCTGCATAGCCTTTTGCTTAGCATCTGCTTGATAACCCCTCTGATCCCTTTTTCTGTGCAAGCTTCTCTGCAGCCGTATCGAGCAGTCTATTCGCTAAAATGGCATGGCGTACCCGTTGGCACTAGCACCCACACCATTCAAAGTATTGGACCGCACACTTTTTCAGCAGAAACTCTCTCAAAACCGATTATAATGTTGCTACCCTTCAAAGCACATGAAAAAAGTCGATTTAAAATCTATCACCACCAAGTTCGCCCTCTCCATTATGAATACCAGATCCAAGAAAAAAGCAAAAAAAAGAAAGGGGAAATTTGGTTTGACTGGCCAAGAAAAAAAATCCATGAAACCATTGAAATGCATCCAACGAAAACATTTCCCCTCACTGAATCGATGTTCGATAAAATTTCGCTGTATTTTCAGATCCAATCTGATCTCATCCATCAAAGACAACCCCTAGACTACACTGTTATTGAACCTGAAAAAATAAAATCTTATCATTTTACCCTTATCGGTGAAGAAGATTTATTAACGCCTTTAGGCCTGTTAAAAACGGTGATTATTGAACATATTTCTCCTAACGAAGAGAGACGTACTACGATTTGGTTGGCGAAAGAGCGGGCGTTTTTAATTGTTAAGTTACAACAAAAAAAGAATGGGAAATTAACCGCAGAAAGCCTGATTAAGTCTTATCAGGCTTTCACTCCATCCTAACCTCCCCTTAATAAACTAGGCTAATGATAATTGACAGTTGACTAATATGAGTGAGCGCTCTTGGCGCAATGAAAATGTGTGCATCGGATAGGCTATAGATAGGCTAAATCCGTTTGTGAGCAGGAACTAGGTAATATCTCTAGAGTTTGAGCAGTGGGCGTTTCATTCCAATGTCCACAGTAAAATTGCACTGAACCATCACTCTGTGGGACAAAGGCAAGACCAAAATTGGTATAGGGGTCGCTAACAGTAGGAGTAGACACCATAAGAAGCCCCTTGCACGTGTTTCCACTGAAACCAGCATTACAAGGAGAATAGTAAATATTATTGATATTGCCAGAATTAACAGCAGTAACAGTATCGGTGGGGATTGTAATATTTCCCATCACTAATGTGGTTGGGAACTGCCCCGTTGTATTATAAGCCTCAAGTAATTGTTAGTATAATTCAATTCTAATCTTCAGCACCAATTAAATTAGTAAAATAAAAGGGTTGTAAAGGGACCCCATAGTCAAGAAACTTTTCGTTGAATTTAAGATGATCTTCACCCTTATGCAGTCGCACGGCGCTGCCCCGATTTTGGGGACCACTATCGTGAGCAATTGATCTACAACGAAAATAAACTAAAAATCACGACTTGAGCCCAACCAACCATTGGCCCTAAAATTTTAGACAAAGTATTCGTTAACATCAAAGCCACCAAAATAATCATCCCATAAGGTTCAATACTGCCGTACACTCTGGCAGCACTGTTCGGTAATAAACTAGACACGACTCGACTGCCATCTAACGGTGGAATGGGTAATATATTTAAGGCCATCAGTAACACATTAATCATGATCCCAGCACTGCCCATATAGACTAAAAATACAGCCATTGGCATGCCACTTTGAACGGCTATCATCCCGCCTTTTGCAACACCGCCCCACAAAAGCGCCATCAGTAAATTCGACACAGGTCCGGCCAACGCAACGAGTGCGGTATCTCGTCTGGGATTTTTTAAATTTCGCCAGTCAATCGGCACAGGTTTTGCCCAACCAAAAATAAAGTTTCCACCCAAAAAGCATAAACAAGGGACAATAATTGTTCCGAATAAATCAATATGTTTAACAGGATTTAGGCTTAAACGCCCTAGAAAAAAGGCTGTTTTATCTCCTAATTTGTGTGCAACCCACCCGTGTGCGACTTCATGCACAGTGACTGCAAATAACACAGGCAAGATCCAAATAGTGATTTGTTGGATCCAATCTAATTGATTCATGAATAAAATCCCTAATGCTGTGTAATAAATCGATTGTGATTGCCTTGAACATGCGCAACCCGTTTATCCCATTCAATTTCCCAGGCTTCTGGCGGATATTGCTTATCCCAACTGCTATAAAGTTGTTTTTGGCTACTGCTTAAAGCAATCGCGTATTGATCGGCCATATAAAGATAAGCGCGTGCCACCGTTCCTTTCACCGCATCTCTTGGTTCAACACGACGCGTTTCGGGATCTATTTTAATCTCACACTGTCCAAAACGATCTTTTGAAATTTCCGGCAACATCCCAAAACGATAGTTTGAACGATATTGATTCAGTTCGCCTATTTCAGGCACGATGTTATGCAAATCAGCTTCCATGGCAGCAAAGTGAGGATCTTTTTTCCGACAACACGCCCGACCCTTGTAACACGCTTTCTTTTCCTGACAACACACGGCTTTTTTCCAGCACTCGAGATCTTTGCCCCAAAGGCTCACCGGAACAATATGTTCCCATTCAAGGCGGGTTGCCCGTCGTTTATTTTTTTGAATGTGGTATCCACAAGATTTTAAATTAACTTTATTGTGCTTGTCATAATGACATCCACAATAAAAAGTTGTCTGACGATCACTAAAAATTTGCTTGGCGTATTTTTTAGCTTCGGTAAAATGGCGAGGCGCATCCGCAGCTGTGCTAGGTTGAAACAAGGATGCTGCTAAAAAAACACCCAGCATCCCTGCCTGAATCATCCATTTTTTTTTCATGCAACAAAAACCTATTCGGGCGCCACGATCACTTTAGGCGATGTTACTGCTAAAGCTGATGCTGCAGATAATAATGATTTTAATTCGCCTTTTTCATGCAGATCGGAAACGATATCGCAACCGCCCATCAACTCCCCTTGAACATATAGCTGTGGGAAAGTAGGCCAGTTCGCGTATCCGGGTAAAGCAGCTCGTATTTCTGGTTCGCTTAAAATATTCACAAAAGCATATTCTGTATTTAACCCTTTTAGGATCTGAACCACCCGAGAGGAATATCCACACATGGGCAGATCGGGTGTCCCCTTCAGATAGAGCAAAACCGTGTGGTTAGCGATTTGGTTTTCGATGCGGCTCAAGGTATCGTTTGTGCTCATACAGACCTCAAATTTAGGTTAATCACTGACTAGAATGATACCTAGAATAGCACATAAAATAAACCCCCGAACATTCCATTTTGCCTTAAAAGCAGACTGCTGATACACTCATCGAAAGACTCATCTGTTTAAGCTTTTTGGAGAAAATAATGGCGATCGAATTACCTCCCTTGCCTTACGAATTGAATGCCCTCGAACCCCATATTTCACGAGAAACACTCGAATACCACTATGGCAAACATCATCAAGCTTATGTAACAAATCTAAATAACTTGCTCCCAAATAGCGGTTTTGAATCCTTGTCCCTAGAGGAAATCATTCAAAAATCCTCTGGCGCTATTTTTAATAATGCGGCTCAAGTCTGGAACCACACTTTTTATTGGCATTGCTTAAGCCCCAATGGGGGCAATGAACCTACTGGCGCTTTGGCGCAAGCTTTAGAAAAAGCTTTTGGTTCGTTTGCCGCCTTTCAAGAACAATTCACCAAGACTGCTATCGGCACTTTTGGATCGGGCTGGGCCTGGTTGGTGAGAGACGCCCAAGGAAAATTAGAAATTGTCAGCACCTCTAATGCCAGTCTCCCCATGATAGATAACAAAAAAGCATTACTCACCTGCGATGTCTGGGAACATGCCTATTACATTGATTACCGTAACGCACGACCCAAATACTTAGAAACCTTTTGGAAATTAGTGAATTGGGAGTTTGTCGCTAAAAATTGGCTACAATAGACTACAATAAACTATTGAGGCTATAACAAACCAAAAGGCGGCGCTATGACAGACAATCATTTAATGAATGTTTACCTACCCTTACCCATCAGCTTGGAACGAGGCGATGGGGTCTTTGTGTGGGATACGGACGGACAGCGCTACCTCGATGTTTTTAGCGGTATTGCCGTCACTATTTTAGGACACGCGCACCCTGCGGTCACTGCTGCTATTCAGGCACAAGCAGCCAAGCTTTTACACACTTCTAATTTGTTTCAAACGACACAGCAAGAAACATTATCCGATCTGCTCTGTCGTTTAAGTGGTTTAGACAAAGCTTTTTTCTGTAATTCGGGCGCAGAAGCGGTCGAAACGATGTTAAAACTAATCCGCCTCTATGGACATCAAAAAGGCATCGAATCCCCTGAAGTGGTCGTGATGACCAATGCTTT
>Ga0302315_10000315_pt1 | contig 57418 bp, 72 predicted proteins | sample III_Palsa_N3_1_FD_200532 | JGI IMG/M metagenome (GOLD analysis project Ga0302315, IMG submission 200532) | Peat permafrost microbial communities from Stordalen Mire near Abisko, Sweden - III_Palsa_N3_1 | ecosystem: Environmental > Terrestrial > Soil > Palsa > Peat permafrost | place: Sweden...
AGTGAATGCCAGTCGGGTCGCAATCGATCCATATTGGCATGGCGTCATCAGACATATTGCTTGCCCGTAGTGGCCGCATTGATGGAGTGCTTGCCAAAGGTGGCGTCATCGACACTTTGCTTGCCATTGTATGGCGTAGCATCGCGGGTTTTGCTACAACATGCTGCATACAGTCTCGCGTGCAAACGTCTTGCACGCACACAGTCTTGTTAGGGATAGGGGGAGTCATGATCAAGTTCATCCGCGGTTTGCCGGTCGTTATCGCGCTGGCAGCTATCGGCAGTTTCGCTGCCTCATCGGGCGTGAGCGCCGCTCCACAAACGCAGACGCACGGTGACAACCTGCTGGTGCATCGCGTGCAGCAGGAAAATGGCATGAACCTGCCCCGCCGCGGCATGAGCATGGCGCAGGTCGAAAAAACCTATGGCGCGCCGCAGAGCAAGCTCTCACCGCGTGGCGGCGACAGCAGCAAGCATCCGGTGATCAACCGCTGGGACTACGCCAACTTCATCGTGTATTTCGAGCGCAGCCACGTGATCCACTCGGTGCTCAATACGCCAGCGGGCAACAACACCAATCCTGCTGCCGTCAACTGAGCTCCATCGATTGATTTAGCCTTCCAGAACGTCTCTTAGTTTGTTTGTGTAACTTCCAATAACAGCACGCGGGCTAACATGAAAGCCGTCGCGAGAGCATGATCTTAAATTTGCAAAGCAACTACTTAATATGAAAGCAGCTGCATCGGCACCTACATTCATTGATGATTATCACTTGCGTGTCGGTGTCGATGACTTCTATTGCGACTACCAGTGGGGCAACGAGGAACCCGTACCTGCGGGATTCTTGAGTATCCAGAAAGAACGTTTCCAAGTTGAACGCTATCTGCGGTTGGCAGAAAGCTTCTCGCCTGACGTCGTGGTTGAGCTTGGCATCCGCCGTGGCGGCGGATCGGCACTGCTGCATGCCTTGCACCACCCTCAGTTATTGATAGGTATTGAACTTAACAGCCAACCGGCAGCCGATCTGTCTAGCTATATCGGGAAACATGACCTCGCCAAGGTTGTGAAACCCTATTACGGCGTAGATCAAGCTGACCGTGAAAGGGTCATGGCAATCATGGCTGCGGAGTTGTGTGGACGTCCGATTGACCTTATCGTCGATGATGCGTCACATCTTCTCGCGCCGACGCGCATATCTTTTGAGATGCTTTTCCCGCTGATGCGGCAAGGGGGGCTCTACATTATCGAAGACTGGAATTGGAATCACATACTCGCCGATAGGATTGCGGCAGTTGCATCAGATACATCTCACCCGATGCACGCCGAGTTGGTGCGTGCCATTGATACGAACATAGAGAGTGCTGATGAAGCCAAAGACCCGCGTCTTGTTCGCCTTGCTTTAGAACTCGTGCTTGCGAGGGCTGGCGACCATGATGTGATTCGTGACGTAACGGTAATGAATAACTGGGTGGTGATTCAGCGTGGAGCCGATGCCATCGATCCCTCATCATTTCGACTTGCCGATCTCGCAAAAGACCACTTCAACAACCTTCGGTAATTACGCGAAAGGTCCCAACCCTGTCGATGGCTGGATTACATCACACAATCGCGATAAATGGTTTTCTCGATTAACAGCAACAGGGTTGACACGTTCACGTCACTGGAAAAGCCATTCATCGTGCAAAATGGTCATAAGCAGAATCACGATGAACGGCTTGATTAACGCAGGCGACGCTTTATTGGGCTGTAAAAAATCGCGTCGTACAATGGAAGGCCGTTGCCCTCCCAATCTACGCTAGAGAATTCCTCGCATGACCGACCATACCTTGCGCCTGCCGGCGGAATGGGAGCCGCAGTCCGCGGTGCTGATCGCCTGGCCGCACGCCGGCACCGACTGGGCCGATCGCTTGGCCAGCGTTGAAACCACCTATATCGCGCTGGCCGCCGCCGTGGTGCGCTTCCAGTCGCTGATCATCGTGGTGCCGGATGCGGAGCTGCATGCGCACGTCGAAGCACGGCTGCGCGAGCATGGCGTCGACCTGAAACGCGTGCGCCTTGTCGAACTGCCGTACGACGACACCTGGCTGCGCGATTCCGGCCCGATCACGCTGAGCGCCGGTGATGACAAATACCAGCTCACCGATTTCCGCTTTACCGGCTGGGGCGGCAAGTTCGGCTCGGCGCAGGATGATGCGCTGGTCGCCGGTCTGGTCGATGCCGGCGTATTCGGTAAAGCCAGCCATCGGCGTATCGACTGGGCGCTGGAAGGCGGCGCGATCGAGAGCGATGGCAAAGGCACCGTGCTCACCACCTGGCGCTGCCTGGTGCAGCGCCATCCCGAACAGACGCGTGAGGAAATGAGCGCCATCCTGCGCGACGGCCTGCAGGCCGAGCGCGTGCTGTGGCTGGACTACGGCTATCTCGAAGGCGACGATACCGACGCGCACATTGACACTCTCGCCCGCTTCGCGCCCGGCGAACGCATCGTGTTTCAGGCCTGCGAGGACGTCAGCGATCCGCATCACGACGAACTGCAGCGGATGGCTAGCGAACTGGCCGCGTTGCGCACCCGCGATGGCCGCCCGTATCAGCTGTATCCGCTGCCGTGGGCACAACCCATTCTCGACGAAGGCCGCCGGCTGGCCGCGTCCTACGCCAATTACCTGATCGTCAACGGCGCCGTGCTGGTGCCGGCGTACGGCGACAAAGCCGACGACGAAGCCGCGCGCATCATCGGCACGGCTCATCCCGGCCGCGAGGTCGTGCAGGTGCCGTGCCGCGCGCTGATCTGGCAGAACGGCAGCCTGCACTGCATCACCATGCAGTTGCCGGCCGGCCTGGCTTGAGATTTTCCCGCATCGGCTAAACTTCACGGCTAGCTTATAAAAGCCGTTGCCAGAGGAATGAACCGATGACCCGCAAGACCCTGAAGGTCGCCCTGCTACAGGACACCCATCGTGGCAGCCGCGATGCGAATCTGGACGCGATCGAGGCCGGTCTGCGCGAGGCGGCGGCGGCCGGCGTCGAGCTGGTGCTGCTGCAGGAGCTGCACAACGGGCCGTATTTTTGCCAGCGCGAATCGGTCGAAGAATTCGATCAGGCCGAGACCATTCCCGGCCCCGGCACCGAGCGCATCGGCAAACTGGCCGAAGAGCTGCAGCTGGTCATCGTGGCATCGCTGTTTGAAAAGCGCGCCACCGGCCTGTATCACAACACCGCCATGGTCTTCGATCGCTCGGCGGCGATCACCGGCAAGTATCGCAAGATGCATATCCCCGACGATCCGGCCTTCTACGAAAAGTTCTACTTCACGCCGGGTGATCTCGGTTTCGAGCCGATCGCCACCTCGGTCGGCAAACTCGGCGTGCTGGTGTGCTGGGATCAGTGGTACCCCGAAGCCGCGCGCCTGATGGCGCTGGCCGGCGCCGACCTGCTGCTCTATCCCACCGCGATCGGCTGGGACCCCAACGACGACCAGGCCGAGAAAGATCGCCAGCGCGACGCCTGGATCACCGTGCAGCGCGGCCACGCGGTGGCCAACGGTCTGCCGCTGCTGGCCTGCAACCGTACCGGTCACGAGTCCGATCCGTCCAACGTCGGCAGCGGCATCACCTTCTGGGGCAGCAGCTTTGTCGCCGGCCCGCAGGGCGAGTTTCTGGCGCAGGCCGAAACACAAGGCCGTGCGCTGCTCGTGGTCGATATCGATCTCGCGCGCAGCGAGCACGTGCGGCGCATCTGGCCGTTCCTGCGCGATCGCCGCATCGACGCCTATGGCGACCTGCTCAAGCGCTTCCGCGATTGAGCTACACGTTGGCCTTGCTCGTTCCCTGCTACGGTCATCCCCATGACTGCCCTGACCCCACGACCGGCGCGCTGATCGCATGAGTTTTCCCGAACCGCTCTCTCCCGAAACCGACAGCGCCCTGCTGCCAGAACTGCAAGGCCAGCCGATCGAACGCGTGCAGCGCGACGGCGTGGAATACGTGGTGCTGGGCACCGCCCACGTGTCGAAGGTCAGCGTGGATGCAGTGGATGCGCTGCTGGCAAACGAGCCTTTCGACGCCGTGGCGATCGAACTGTGCGACAGCCGCGCGCAGAGCATGCGCGATCCCGAAGCGTTCAAGCAGATGGATCTGTTCAAGGTCATCCGCCAGGGCAAGGCCGGCATGGTCGCGGCCAGTCTGGTGCTCTCCACCTTCCAGAAGCGCCTGGCCGATCAGTCCGGCATCCAGCCCGGCGCCGAAATGAAAGCGGCGATGGACGGCGCGGATCGACGCGGCCTGCCGCTGTGGCTGGTCGATCGCGAAGTCGGCACCACGCTGAAACGCGCCTGGCACAGCGTCGGCTTCTGGCAGCGCTTCGGCCTGCTCGGCGGCCTGCTGGCCAGCGTGTTCGAACGCGAGGCGATCGAGCAGGAAGAAATCGAAAAGCTGAAACAGGGCGACCTGCTGGAAAGTGCCTTCAACGAATTCGCCAGCGAATCCAAGCCGCTCTATCAAAGCCTGATCGGCGAGCGCGACGCCTTCATGGCCGCGCGATTGCGCGAAGAGGCGACGCGCTCAGCCACCACTGAATCGCGCCGCGTGCTGGTCGTCATCGGCGCCGGTCACCTCAAGGGTCTCACCGGATTACTGCGCGAGCAGCAGGACGATCCGGCGACCATCGTCGCCGCGCTGGCCAGCACGCCGCCGAAGGCACGCTGGCCGAAATGGATCGCGCTGATTCTAGTCTTGCTGGTATTCGCCGCGATCGGCTACGCCTTCCATCGCAACACCGCACTGGGCGCACAGGCACTGCGTGATTGGGTGCTGTATACCGGCTGTTTCTCCGCGCTCGGCGCGCTGATCGCCGGTGGACATCCACTCAGCATCATCGCCGCCTTCATCGCCGGACCAATCAAACCATTCCGCCCCGGCATTCCCTCCGGCGGCATCAGTGCCATGGTCGAAGCCTGGGCGCGCCGGCCGCGCGTGGTCGATTTCGACACCTTGCGCGACGACATCGGTCACTGGAGCGGCTGGTGGAAAAACCGCGTCGCCCGCACTCTGCTGAACTTCTTTCTGGTCTGCATCGGCACCATCATTGGCGAGTACAGCGCCGGCATTCACATCTTCAAGAGCCTGCTCTGAAAGTTTGTCTCGAGTCAGCCAAGACGCGGCTGATCACAGCACGCATGTTACGATTCGCACCGCCTGCAGCCTCCGGCGCAGCGCTTCACGCACATCTGCCCAGATGGCGAAACTGGTAGACGCAAGGGACTTAAAATCCCTCGACCTCACGGTCTTGCGGGTTCGATTCCCGCTCTGGGCACCAACGTTTGCGAAGGTTCTGAGCGAAAATGTAAGGGAAAGGGATTTCCACTCGGCTCCGGCTCGGCTCCCCCTGGATGATGGAAAGGATCTCCCCGTCGTGCCTAAACGCATCCCAGCCATCACCGACGAAGTTCTGCGCCGCGAAGCTGGCATGCTCGCCGATGAGGCGCTGGTTTTGCCGCAACAGATGATCATCCTGACAGGGCTAAGCGTCGCCAGTCTGAAAGAGCGCATGCGCACGCGTCCGCCGAAGCCCCCCATTCCAGAGCCGAGGGAAAAGCCTGGTCAAGCGGTGTGGTATTCCATGGGCGAAGTGCGGCGCTACCGCCAGTGGGTAGCGGAAGAACAACGGTTGAACGTCGTCACCGGACTTCGCCGTGGTGGGTTCGCATCCTTCGCCGATTGGGTGAACCGCGGGAAGCCTACTGACCCATGGCCCATTGCGTCGCTCGGCCCGCAGAAGCGTCCGGTTGATTTTTGGGCAACGTTGCGTGGCGAAGTGCGGATGAGCCGAACCGACGATTGCCATTGGATGACGCTGGCCGAATTTCTCCATCAGCGTTCGCAAATCATCAACCAAGAAATAGAACGACAAGACCAAAAGGTGCGCGTGGCCTTCGCCGTCCGACGTCTAGCGAAAGCCGGCGGGTTAAATGTTGACCGGCACACAAATATTCCACCTCGTGAACGCGTCAAGCCTTAGTGCTCAGCTATTCGGGTTCCCTTCTCACTTGAAGTCGGCCCGGTTTGCTCTTCTTTCTAACGGGACCAACGATCTCTTGCTTCGTTCAGCAGTGCCACCAGCTCGATAGGTTTGAGCTGGAAGAACGCAGGAATGGCGAACAAAACCATGCCCCCACCCTTCTGCACGTCGAAGGCAATCGCTTTTCCACTGCGAATCCGTTCTTCGCGAAATCCTGATATGTCTTTCCAAGCCCACTGACGCCGGATACCTAGGATCGCGTAACCCAGACCTTCGGGTGCCAAGGTCAACGTGGTAGGCCGCGTGACCTGGATGAAACCGACCAGGCCAACGACGACTCCAATCACACCAACCGAGATAGCTTCAAACAGCATTAGGTGAATGAAGGAGATTCCGATGCCGATGAGGACGGCCCACACGCCAGCCAGGAGAAAGAGCAGCTCGGAACCTTTCGATCGGCGCAGCACCACCGGCGCCCGATCGAGGCTGATGTCGCTCACGGGTCAATCGCCATGACGGTCACGTAGCCTTCCAATTGCAGTGCCCGGTCACGGATGACGTTCGTGCTGTCTCCCGCCTGCATTGGCACATACATGGTGCCTTGCCGCGTTTCGTAAAGTGCGCCTCGAGCTTTCCCTTCTTGATCCCGGAAAGCCAGCCAGGTTCTTTGCGAGGCGCGAAGGTCATTAGCGACGTTGGTCGGTAGCGTGTGTATCAACGTGGAATACGCAGCATTCATGCGGTGATCGTAAGCCTGCGTTGCGGTCGTTTCGCAATCCGTTTGGCCAGCCGTTGAAGCATTGGCGGCATCATTGAGGCAATGATCGAGTGCAACAGCCGTCGGGTCTTTGGCGCCCGCGGCGAAAACGGCCGCCGGCAAGTAGGCCATCAACAACAGCACGACCAATTTCTTCCTGAAAGGCATGGATTGTTTCCTTAAATGAACGTTGGTGATGGAAGCTTGGATTCCATTAAGCCTCGCCAACCGCCAACGAGCAATCCCCAACGCCAATAAATCTTTTGCACTACTTGCTCACGTCGGATTGAGTAGATCTTCATCAAGTGGTGGCTGCTTAAAGTCGTGCAACGCCGCATTCAATTCTTCGATCGCCCACGCTCGATCGTCCCTAGTAACGCCCAACAATGACACCCGAACGCTGTGATGCAACGCAGCTCGAAAACGCGCCTTTGAGCCGTTGACGATGAGTAGATGTGCCAGCTCTCCTTCCAGCTTCGCCACGCGGCAGCTGATTTCTTTTCGTGAAACATTCATGTTGTTCTTCACCCATGAAATTTTTCATGTGTAGTCCGATACGGCAATCAGCTGCCGCATGCGCTTGGATGAATGAAAGCATTTGTGGGTTATCGACCAGCGTTGCCAGCACGTCTTTTGCGCTTGCAACCGGACCATGGGGATCTAAGCATCAAGCTGCTGTGATGCGTTCGTGTCAACAGAGTTCACGCCACCCCATTCATCACTTACAAATTGCTTTGATTTCGATGCGGCCTTCATCGAACGCCAGACGTTGCACGCGCACTTCACTTCCGCTGCTGGATAAAGCACGTCCGCTGACAAGGTTGCAGAGCGGATCGTCTTTTACTTCTCATCGAGGACTTCACCATGCGACCCCATTGTTCAGTTCTTCTATCGGCCGCCGTTTGTGCTCTGATGCTTGCCATCTCCATGCCGGCGACGGCGCAGCAGACCGATTCGAGCAGTCCCTCGGCCATGGCGGCACCGGCGGATAACGCAGCTGTCAATCAGCGAGATCGTTCGGCTCAGACGAAGACGCCGACCGATCAACCCAATGACAAAGCAGACATCAAGGTGGCGGCCGCCGTGCGCCGTGCAATCGTCAAAGACAAGTCGCTGTCGATGTCTGCACACAACGTCAAACTCGTCGCCGTTCAAGGGACCGTCACGCTGCGCGGTCCAGTCAAGGACGCTGACGAAAAAGCCAAAGTAGAGGCCGACGTCAAAGGTGTTGCTGGCGTTTCGAGTGTAGATGACCAACTTGATATCAAAAACTGATCAGGAATTAAACCCATGAACGCTTCTGTTTATTGCACTACCAAGACCGAAGAACAGGCCGAGCATATTGTCCTTGAACTGAAACAGTCGGGCTTTCTCAGCGATGACATTTCTGCGCTGCTTCCGGACAAGCGCGGCACGAAGGACTTTGCACATGAACACAACACCAAGGCGCCGGAAGGCGCCACGGCTGGTGGTGTCGCCGGGCTTGGTGTCGGTGCCGCCGTGGGCTGGCTTGCCGGCATTGGCGCGCTGGCCATCCCAGGTGTCGGTCCATTCATTGCCGCTGGCCCGATCATGGCGGCTCTAGGGGGCGCAGCCTTGGGAACGGCAGCTGGCGGCATCATCGGCGCGCTCGTCGGCTTGGGCATCCCCGAGTTCGAAGCGAAACGTTACGACGCTAAAATCCGCGAAGGCAACATTCTGATCTCCGTGCACACCGAGGACAGCAAGCAGCGCGATGTAGCCAAGGAAGTGTTCAAGCGCAACCATGCTGAAGACATTTCCAGCGCGTCGGAAGCGAAAGCCAAGTAAGTTCATCCGCGTGAAAAGCCGGGCCGCGTTGGCCCGGCCTTTTTGTATCTGATGGCCTGCCTCCATTCGTCCGCTTCTGGCAAACCAATCATGAAAGGCGCCGATGCATTTGTTTCTCGGCGAATTCACTGCGTGAGGCCCACGTTGCAGCATCGTCCGGGAGAATGACCATGATGCAGCTAAATCCGCCCATTCCCATGAACACGCCCAAAGGCGAAGGCTTCGCACACGTGATGCTGGATTACGGCCCCGAATCCGATTTGTATTGGGTGGTGCTGATCACCGACACCGGCGAAATATGGACGTATGCCAATCGCTACGTTCGTGCGTCGAAAAACATCACGCTCGGCCGCACCAATCCGACCCAGCCCATGGCACCTGCGGCGGTTCTGCCTGGTGAACGCGTCCCCATGAGGCCGCGGGCGGTGGAAAGCCTTGAACCAGTTTGACCGCCGCTATCTGCTGAACGAATGGTCGGGTAAGAATGCATTTTTCTATGTTCTTCATAACGCTTCGCCCAGTGTCGTAAACAACATCAATCAACCTCAAAGGTTTACTCGCATGAATGAAGATCAAGTCGAAGGCACCGTCAACAAAGTGGCTGGCCGCATCCAGGACGCGGCCGGCGCATTGACGGGTGACGCCGACCAACAGGTCAAAGGCAAAGCGCGCGCGGCGGCTGGCGATGTGCAGGCCAAGGCTGGGGATGTCGTCGAGCGCGTGCGTGAGTGGGCATCCGATCGTCCGCTCAATGCAGTGCTCATTACGGCCGGTCTCGCGTTTCTGCTGGGTCGCTTAACGGCCAATCGCGATTGATTAGAAGCTGAACGGTAGATGCGAGAAAGCGGCGATGTGATCTTTTACACACCTTTCACGGCGCAACCGATCACGCGGTCTGTTCTTCGCGAAGCGTGGCTCGTCCCGCCGCTATTCAGCGTCTAACATGCAGTGCCATCTGCAAGTGTTCATCAATTTTCAAAACAAAAGGCCGGTCATCTGACCGGCCTTTTACATGCGCAACAATCAAACACTCAATGCTTTTTGGCGTTGTCGCGCGCTTTGTCAGCGGCTTTCCCGACAGCATTTTGTGCCTTGCCTGCATTCTTTTCGATGTTGCCAGCGGCTTCCTTCGTTTTATTGCCTGTCACCTTGCCAACGCCCTCTTTAACGGCGCCCTTGATTTCGTGCTTCGTTCCCTCGGTTCTGTTCTTGTCCATGATGCGGTTCCTCGAAAGAGCCGCAACGATGCGGCCCTTTCTTATAAGCACGCGTGGGTGGTATTCGCGTGAAAATTCATCCCTGATCAGAGGGACATGCGCGTTAGGCAGACACATCCAAATAGGTGAAGAATAAATTTATATTTGAGTCACTCATTCCCGATTAAAATATCAGACCAGTGAAGTTCGGACCTGCCGACAATAGAGGCCCTCAATGAGACTACAGAAGCGATACCAAGCGATTACGGAAGAGCGGTTAAGGCTCGGCAATGATTTCAAGGTCAGGCTCGCGGCGTTGCGCAGACGTTTGGAAGCCGCCCGCAACAACCACCTAGGTAACGACATCCGGGATGTAGCGGATGAAGGGGTCATGACCCTTACATGCCTCGCGGAATCCATCGCGGCGCAGCATCTGGCACTCATGAAAAAGAAGGGCATGACCGATGACGTCCGCGATCATTGGTTGAACTTCGTGCATAAAGAGATGAAGGTCATGTATGACCTGTGCGCTGCCGAGGTTCTTAATACGAGCTCGTTACTTCCAGGCAGGCGCGAGGGCGTTGTCACAGCATCGCTCAACTTTTTGAACGATCAAAGCCGATCTTACATATCGTCTCTAGAGAAAAAGCTCGCAGTTGAAAGCGACGCCACGGATGCCCGTTCATTGTCCGAGCGTCTTCTGGCGGTCATTGGCCGCAACACTGGCAAATCGCCGGTTAACCTTAACTTTGATGGCTAGTGGTTCCATCCATTCAATTTCAGCCACCGACATTGGCGCGAGAAAGGGCTAATGGAAATCCGTAGATCTAGCATCGAGTGACCCGAGCAAATGGCTCAAGTCACGTAAGTGATACGCGATCAAATGGCAGACACCATCCTGGACCTCCCGCCGCCCATCGATTGCCAGCAGCTGCCTTTCTAGCAAGACTCAGGATAGACGCGGGCTACATCAGTACGCGATGAAGGCTCAGCGCATTAACGCCCAGGCGTCTGCACCGGCTGCTGCATTTGTGGTGCCTGTTGCTGAACTTGCTGCGCCTGCACCTGCTGTTGCGCCTGAGCCTGGGTGTGCTGCTGCAAGGCTTGCGTGTGTGCAGCAATCGGCGTGTTCACTGCCTGCTCTGTATCCACACCATTGGCAACTTGCTTGAAGGGTGACCGCAGATCACCTTGCACCGCAAATGCCTTTGATCCGTCGTCACTCAGCACGACATGATGCACGTCGGTCAGACCGTAAGCCTTCGCTCCCACTGTAACGCCGGCCGCCAAGTTCGCGCTGTGCTGATCCGGCGTGCGGCCATTCTGCGCATCGAGGCGATGCACCGCACCCAACGACTGTTGATAGAGCACGTGATCCGGATGCGAGGGATGATCGAGGTGCACCGCAGGCTTCGTGATCTGGTCAAACGTGCGCTTTTCTTGCTCGACTAGAACGCTTGCAGCATGGACAGTATTTTCGATGCCATGCGAAACCGCATCACGCGCAGCATCGAAGCCTCGCACAACATCGTGTTCCGCACGCTCAGCGCCGTGCAACAGCACTTTGCCGCCCAGTTCCGCGGCGTCTACCAGCGGCTCGTTGGCCTGGTAGCCGGCGAAAGCTGCGGTGCGCGCCATTTCTATGTTGCCCCGGTAAGTCTCAATCATGGTGTGGTTTGCTTGGGCATATTTCTCATTTTCCTGAGAAATAATGGAGCGCCCCAGCAGCTCACTGTGCGGCACAAAGTTGTCGATGGAGTGCGCGTCTTTTTGGATCATGCCCAACACCGGGGCGTGATGCGTCAGTGCATTGACTACCCGGCTGTCCGTATAGCCCGCCTGGCTCAACGCTTGCGTGTCCTGAGGCACCGCATAAACACGCACCTGCCCAAAGTGGGGGCTGGCCGCGCTGACAACATCGGTGGCACGGACGTGGTCGATGACCTGGTTGCCGCCCGCTGGGACACCCATAGCCAATCCGGCCGCACCGAAGGAATTGAAGGTCTCCCCATGCAGATGAAATTTGTAGGCGTTGATTTCAGCCAGCGTCCCGCCGAGTGAGTGACCGGTGACCGTCACATGCAGCGGCTCGTTTTTCAGCTCTGCCCGTTGCTTCGCTGCATCCATCACCCGTTGGGTGAACGCCATCGACTCAGCCGCCTGGACGTTCGTGCCCTTGAAAGTCATGGCCGCATCGGCCAGCCCATCTTGCTTCGCTTCGCGATCGAACTCAGTTCCGCGATAAGCGACGACAACCTCTTTGGTATCTTCGCGCTGATAGGCGGTGGCCTGAAAGCCGGTCTTCGGATCATCGAAGTGATCGAGCGGTCGATAGGTCACGCCATCCAGTTTAACCTCCTTGTAAATCGTTCCGCCCGGGCCACGACTTTCAACGACTGGATCTTTATACGCATCCTGGCTCAACAACGCATAGTCTGTTGAGCGCAGGGTCATTGAAAATTCTCCTTGGCCGTGAACGTCACGGAAAAGGTGTCGGCTGGATCTTTGTAAGCGGCACGATTGGCATCACCGATGTCCACGCCACTGAGCTTTGGATCTGTGAAATTCTGGTTCGAGAAATAGCGTTCGGTGGGCTTTTGCGCCACCACGTTGTCCAGCTCAATTCCCGTGGTGATCGTTGTTTTCTTCACCCGCAGATAACCTGAAAATGCGGTGAGCTTCCAGTGGCACACACCCTTGCCGTAATAATCCTCATCGACCAATTGGTCGGTATAAATCTCACCCCGATAAGCGTTGTCACCCACCCGCGTCATGTGCACCGGGATGGTTTTATCCGGCGTCAATCGCGCCCCGCTGATGGGCGTGAGCGGCACGCAGTGGTCGTTGGCAATGTCGTATTGCGCTATCGTTTCGATTGAGTCAAACGGCCCCTTCGCCCCCTCAATCGTCATCGTGATTTCATAACGCATTTTGGGATGGGGATTGGACTTGATGACAGGAGGGTTCATGGCTGCACCGCATGCGGAAGTGATCAGAGCAAAGGAGAGAAACGCGGAGGTGAAAATCAGTTTTTTCATTGCTGTGGGTTCTCGGCCACGCACAGGCCATCGGCGTCTGCATTCATCGGGCGCGGTTCAAGATAAAAAAAATTCGGCCCATTGCGGCTCCAAGCGTCCCTTGCTCGGCCATTCGGCTCGGTGGCGTCCTGCCCACTGGCTGGGCTCAACGCGAGGCTTGCAACCATCACTTTGCTCCGTGCGTCGTCGTTATGCCTCGAGTGTATCCCGATTGCGACGATGAAAAGCCTGGCCAGAACACATTCAGAAATCCCCTACACAGGCGTGGGCCGATGCGCAATCAGTGCAGCGTGGCACCTCTTAGCTCTTAGCGTCGCTGACGCGCATGGAAGAGCAGCACACACTCCGTCTGGCAGCGCATCAGCAGTTCTTGCATTAGCTTGGATCGAAACGATGCGGCCATTTCTCACAGGCACCGGGTGCTCGCAACTACGTGAATGTTTGAGCGATGGCTCAAGGCTTCAATGCGTGCCTTTCGCCCTCGAGAAAATGCCCCAATGCCGCGAGCGGCCGAATGCGATCGCACACAATCTTCGTGATCGCCAGCATGGGCACGGCAAGGATGGCGCCCGGCACGCCCCACATCCAATCCCAGAAAAGCAGCGCAATGATTACGAGCACCGGGTTGAGCGTAAAGCGTCGTGCCAGAAGCATGGGCGTGACGGTTTCCCCTTCAATCAAATGGATCCCGACATAGACCGCCATGGGCATGAATGCTTTCCAGAGGGGATCCAGACTTAACATGCCTACCGCCAGAAACACCACCATGCCCGTAAGCGGTCCGAGGATCGGAACGTAGTTCAACAGGAAAGCGACCGCTCCCCAGAGCAGCGGGTTCTCAAGACCCAGCGCCCACATGGCCACGCCGGTGGCCACACCCACCAGAACATTCATGATGGTGATGGTGACCAAGTAGGAAGAAATGTCTGACTCCACTTGCTGCGAGATGTCGATGACTTGCCGCTTGTCACCAAACCGCGGCATCACTTCAACGAGGCGACGCAGAAAGGTATCCCCGGCATTGAGTAGAAAGAAGAGCACCAAAAACGTCGTGAGAAATTCCGAGGCAAACGTGTGTACCCCTTCAAGAATGGTCGCTTCGATCCCACTCCCCACGTCCGCCGGCGGCGCGGCGGTGCCTTGGGCGGGCGCGGGACCAGCGCCAGCTTTCGGGCCGGTGGCAACCATGCCCTTGGCGTGGCTCAGCATTTTGTCCAAAGCATTCAACGGCGAACTGATCACTTGCACGCGCTGTTCCAGACGAGGGAGGCCCTGAGGTAAACGTTTGGCCCAATCGGATGCCGGCCCACTGAGCATCTCGCCAAAACCTGCGATCAGGCCAAAGAGCAAAACGATCATCACAAGTGAAGCGATGACGCGCGGAATGCGAGCGCGCTCAAATAACCGCATGGCGGGTTGCATCAATAGTTTCAGGATGAAAGCCAACACCACCGGCAAGATAACTTCTTTGGCCACATACGCCCCGGCCAGCAAAGCGAGCACAACCAACGTGCCCTGAAAAACCACTTTGGGATCCTGCGGCAATGGCATGTCTTTACCGTCGGCGTCGGGTTTGACCTCGACGGCCGCGTGCCCTTCCACGGCTTCCCCAGCCGTCGTCTCAATCGTCTGCATAACAGCCCCCAGCTGACCAAAAATCCGACGTGCTCGGCGCCAATGGGCACGCCTTAGCGACGGGCAAGCGAGCGAGATTGGACGCGTTCGTGAGTGAATGGCGCGTCAGGATTTACAGGCAAACGGATGCGTCCACACAGCAATCAGTGCAGTGTGGGACCTTTGTGGCCATCGTTTGGGGACATCCCGGCCCGCCTGAGCATCGTCATCAGGCAGTCCAGCACATACTCAGTCTCAGAACCTTCGGCGACGCCCAGGATCATTTCAGCGCGATTTTCAAACTCGCGGTAAAAGCCATCCTTGTCCGCTTTCATATGCGGCATGTCCAGTTTGAGCTGACGCAGAAGCGCGTCCAGCTCAGGGCGCGAAGTCATCGACAAAACCAAATTTAATGAGGATCCGGCTAAGTTCGGAGGATGCCCATTCGACATCCTCGGGACTGGCCTCGCCAGTGATTTCGTCGGCGTAGCTAGAAAATTCGGGAGCGAGGTGCGCCCTGTCGGGATACTCTTTGATTAACCATGGCATGTTGGCCTCAAGCTTCGTCAGACGGCGCTGCAACTCTTCTCTGGTGGCAAACATTCAAAAGCACTCCAAGGACCGGTGTGCAGAATAAATGTCACGGCCATCAACGGAGGATGAAGGAAAAATCTCGAGCATCCGCGCATCTTCATCCATGAACACGCTGACGACATCAGACAGGGCTGATTTTGTGAAGTCGAATAAACGCGTCGTCGAACTGCTCCATCAATTCCTGGACGCCAAAAGGTTTCCGGATAAACGCGTGCTTATCTGACAAGCCTTGGATACTTGACCTGCCAGTGGATGACATCATCACAACGGCGGCCTCGGAGTGTGTTGCCACCGCCAACTCGGCGACGTGTAGACCGTTGAAGTCGCCCCTTAGCCAGACACTAGCCAACACCAGATCAATGCGTTTCTCAGCCGCGATCCACACGGCGGCTCGTCCGAAGTCGCATGTGCTCAAAACTCTAACGCGGGGCATGCTTTCGACAAATGCGCTGAGGACCGTCAGAAGGCCGGGATGGTGATCCACGATCAAAACAACGAAATTGCTGGGCATGAACTCTCTGAGGCGGCCTGATGCACGCCCAATGTCAGCCTAAACCCTATTTGAGTAATCGTCGCCCGCTATCGTCATATCGGTAATTGCCGACATGATCGTTTGGCTGACGCCGATGCAAGTAAGTTGGTTACCCGATAAATTGAAGACATCCGGGAAGTCTGGTGGCTTACGCAATTGCTGGCCTGGCCGATGCACCGGATGCGCCACCCTAACCGGTTGCGTTTTTTATGTGGGTTTGCGCGATGCCTTACGAACTGCGCGTTTAGGGGGCGCCAGCTGCGCCTCAATCTCCGCCGCCCAGGCCATCAAATCCGTGCCACATGCTTGGCACCAATCCCGCAATTGAAGCCCGTCTAGGCGCGTCACACCGCGCTCGGCGGCGGTAACGTAGTTCTGCGATCGCCCGAGATGTTCGGCTAGCTCCTTTTGCGAAAGATTAGCCCGCGTCCGTACGGCCCTTAAGGTCGCCAAGAATGTCTGGTTTTCCGGACGGTAGAGCGACTTGGCCGCCCTGTCTCCTAGCTGTTGTCCCCTCGCCATGCGCCCGCTCCAAAACCAGTCGGGCTCCCAAGGTATAGCGCGAACCCAAATACACCGGCTTTGTGTTTTTGTTTACGATTGGTTCCACTTGGCGACGCTAGTCTTCAAGCGCCAAGGATGGTTCGGGTGCTCCTTGGTGCGGTTCCACTCACCCGCCAAGGCAGGGGGAAACATCATGGTTAATCGTTGGCTGAAAAGCGGCATCGCTCTCTTCATGGCAGCAGGCGTTGGGATGGCCCAAGGGCAAAGCACAGGCACCGGCGTCGCAGGTTTCTTTCAACGCGCAGGCGCCGCCATCAAAACGGGCGCCGGCCAAGTGCTTGGCAAACCCAACACAGCCGGCGGTGCCACTACCACGGGCCCCACCTTCCGGGCCATCAGCCCGGCCGCCGGCGGACAGTTCGAAGGCCTGTTCGATCATTGGCATCCCGGCGCCACGTGGCCCCGTGCAGCGATCACCTTCACCCACTTTGGCAGCCGCCTGCCCTGCTGGACGGCGCGAGCGACCATCTGGCAATCCGCCACCCAGCATCACGACGAAACATTTGAAATCTGCAACGCGCCGCTGTTCATCCACGATGACCTCGGCGGCAGTCAACAACTGAGCGCCACCAACAGCACTTCCAGCGTCACGATGACCATGGATTCGGCCCAGAACATTGAGGGCATTTCTCATGTGCAAACGGCCACCGTGCGCGACACCGGGCCCAATCCCCCGCACATGCTGTTCACCCTCAACTGGGGCAACTCGGGCAACGCGTTGATGCCTCAGTACCACGAGATTTTGTTGCGTCTGATGTATGCGTGCGGCTACGAAGATCCCACCAGCAAAGGCATCAACAACATGCTGGGGAAAGTGTTGTGGGTCGCTCGGTTTGAGCCCTCCGGCAACGCCGACACCGGAGCCAACCCATGACCTTCTCCGTCAAGCGCATTCAGCTGTCTGGTTGTTTTGGTGCTCTCACCTGGTTTGTTTTGATGGTGTTTTTCAGCGCCCTGTTTTCGTCCAGCTTGCTTTTACAGCATGGGATGCTGAGCTGGGGCATTCTTTCAGGGATCATTTTTTTCACGCTCCCGTCCTCATTCGATGCCCCGCGCAACGGCTCCAACCAGAACGGCAACAGCCACGCCCGCTCTTCGCAAAATGACAAGCCTCTGACCGTCACACGTGAGGGCGAATGGGCCGTGATCCATGCGCGCCCCGTGGACCTCGGCGGCCATGCTGTTATCGCCTGGGTCTTGGGCGCGTTCCTTGGGGGCATGGCGGGCGCGGCCGTGGCGTCGTTCCTGCACATGATGAGCGGTGGCAACTCGCCCATCGCATTTGTCGTCGTTTTCGTGGCACTGACCTGTTTGATCGCCAAGGGCTACTTGGCCTACATCAATCGGTATCGCAAAGTTCAGGCGGCCCCTTTCGCCGTGTCGGCAGAAGGGGTTCGGCTGCCGAACGGTGAGATGGTCGCCCGTGCCAACATCTATGCGTGGACAGTGCGGAATGCGCGCAATGGGCAAATCTTCATTTCCACCAATCACTATGCGCTCGCAGGTCAAATGATGGCTCAGAGCCTGGTGGCGAAAAGCTATGTGCTGGAACTGGAGCACGATGGCAAAGCCACGGTGGTGGCCGGCGGCCTCTCTGCCGCACTGGCCGAGGCCGCGCGCGACGAAGCCAAAACCCGAAGCGCGGATCTTGTTGAGCAGCTCAGAGAAGAAACACGACGCCGGCTCAAAGATTGGGAAAAGTCGCAAATCGAAGAGAGTGATCGAAAGATCGCGGCTTCTGGCGAAAAGGCATCTGCCACCTTGCACCGGTTGGCCGATGAAGCGCAGATCGCGGCCGAGCGCTGGAGCAACTTGCGACGCAATTTGCAGGGCGAACTGATCGACGCCATTGTCGTGGATCGTAAGGGGCGAGCGCTGGTCATCTATGAAGAGGGCAAAGAGCGCTGGATCGGCACATTCAAAGGGGCGCAGCTTCATCCCAACGAGCAAGGTATTGAGGTGCAGGTGGACGATCCTGCTTATCGCGCGCAGCACCTGACTGAGAGACGATTTCTGATTGGCAAGTTTTGGAATTCCGAAGTGCGGGCGGAATGGTCAGATCGGTTACGCATGCTCAGCGCGGTGTGACCCAAAGATATCTTGGAGTAGTCACCGGGTACGTAGCATGCAAATCCTGACGACTGGCTCATCCCTGTGCGTCGCTACGTTTCCATCATGGATATCGCCGGTAAGATCGTCGACCTATTGTCGAAGCGTGCGCCCGCCGCCTCGATCTGTCCGTCGGATGTGGCGCGCGTTGGGAGATTGTGTCTATTCAATCCTGTTTCTGGAAGACGACGGCTTTTTGTCATAAGAAAATATGTTCAAAAACTGAACGATCGCATCAATACCAAACCCGCGAGGCCCACTTCTACAAATGTGCTAAAAGGCACAGGTAGCTTTGAGTTACGCTAATGTCTTACATATTTCTGCAGTCTTTCGGGGGAAAGAACATGGGGAAAAGAGCTTCAAAGGCCCAAGTGACGCTTGTGGTGTGGGCTCTGATCATTGGCGTTCCTATTTATGCGGCCACCAAGATTTTTGAAACCACGGGTTGGATAGCTCCAGTGTTGGTCATTGTGGCCATTGTGCTTCTTGTGGCCGTCGTCAATTACGACAAAAAGCAAAAACGTCTTGCTTATCTTCGTGCCAAATACCACGACGAGAATATTGTCCAAGAAATTTACAACGGCCACTTTTGGCAGGGCCAGACCCAAGAACAGCTTCGAGATTCTCTTGGCGCGCCCGTTGCCATCGACAATAAGCTTCTTAAGACTAAGACCCGCGAGGTCTGGAAGTACCGCCAACAAGGTGTGAACCGTTTCGCTCTCCGCATCACGGTTGAAAATGGATATGTTTCAGGGTGGGACCAAAAGTCCTAAGTGCTCGATTGAACTTTACTTCTTTGAGGTGAGAGTCATGGCAACCAGCAAGAAAGACGCATCTATGGCATCCAAGCTTCTGCGCAGCTCTAAAACCAGCAAAGCCATGAAATCCGTAGCGGCTTCAGACCTAGCCCAGGCAAAACGAAAAGCAGCGAGTAAAAAGAAGTAAGCCGCCAGGATGACTGACCCGCTGCTCAAAGGCTTTCACAGCTTGCGGTTTCAATTGACAGTACGCGCCATTTGGCTCTGGGCGAAGTCATAATCCCACCCGCGTCAGCCGTATCTTTAAATTGCTATCTAACTGGAACAACCATGGCTCTTAACCTCGACAAGCTCTCCCCCCAAGAACTGAAAGCAGTCATTGCCGAAGCCCAATCACATATGAAATCGGCACACTCGAGCCTCGTTCAAGATATTCGGAAGAAAATTGATGCCTTACTGAGCATCAGCGGTCTGACGTTAGCTGAGGTCTACCCAACTCGTGGTGGTAAGAAAGTAACTGACAAGAAGGGTTCCGTAGCCCCAAAGTACCGTGATCCGGCTAATCCGTCGGTGACCTGGACTGGCCGTGGACGCCAGCCACTGTGGTTTGCAGAAGCCATCAAGAAACGTGGCGTGACGGCCGAAAGTCTTCTGATTGGTGCGGTAGCAAAGAAGGTCCCCGCCAAAGCTGTAAAGAGGGCAACCAAGAAAGTAGTCAAGAAAACCGCTGCCAAAAAGACGGCCAAGGCTTAATTCTGACTTCCAATCATGTCCTTGAGATTCATCGCAGATCCGGAGTCTCGGCGCCAATGCCTGGCCCGGAGGGCCACGAGGTGTCAATGAGCACCTTGTCCGCAATCACTAGTTTAAACCGACCGGCCCAACTGCTTTGGACCGGTCGGTTTGAACCGTTGCTTAGACTTCTGCGCTGATGAGCAATGCCGAGTTTTACAAGAACCCTTGGAAGGCCTTACTCATAGCAGAAATAGCAAAATCGCAATCACTTGCAATCTGACCTTCTCCAGTGCGCAGGATTCGGGCGGTCTTGACGGTGCCGTTCTCTGGCGACGTGAACGGTGTAGCCCTTAGAGCAAGCCCACTTTTCTGCATCAATTTGCTTATCAGCTCTGTGAACTTCTGTCTCATTGACGATCACAACATGATGCGTAACACCATGTGTTTGGTCAGAGGATTTCGGGCGGTATTCAACATATGCGTTAGTCATACTTAACTCCAATTTTGAGATTGAGATAACAAGGCAGGTACCTGCCAAAATGGCTCAGAGGCAGCAGGTGAAATCGAATGGCAAATTTCACACTGGTCGCAAAGCCCAGACCACGATCAAGTTGTCAGATGGGACACTGGTTGAGCGACAAAAGATTGTCGTTCCAGTTGCCATCTGCGTAAGTGCGCACATAAGCAGGGCGACCAGCCGGCCGAATGACGCCGACGTTGGAACGCTGACCGGTGCGCGGGTCCGTGACGTAGAACGTGTTTGTTTTCGCCTCGATGCTGGCGATCACTTCTTCACGCGTCCACTTCCAGCTGGGTGGGTTTCCCAGATGCGAGATGTGCTCGTGCGGACTGTTCGGGTGAGGCTTCGTGATACACGTAACGCGGCAATCAGCCATAGCAATATCCTCGCGAGTTTCCAAGTTGGAATGCCCGACCGAATCACCGGGATTAGCCAACCTGTGAGCTCAACAAATCGGTCACAGGAATTTCGCCCAACTTCCGACCATCATCACGGGCAACAGAAAGCCTTCACAGTAAGGACACTGCGGCGTAGGTGCCGTGGTGGGTTGAATGTTAAGTCGCCCACGTGGGACGATAGGCTCGGACGGTTTAACCAAGCCAATCGCCTTATGTCTTTACGATAAGGTGGTGCGTTTGCCAAACACTGTCCTTCCTCCTTCGGCGGATCAAACCTACGCCGTGGTGGCGCCCTTCCAAGCGCGTTAAAACGAACCCGGCTTCGCTCGCAACGAAGCCGGGTTTTCTTATCGATATGCTGCGGCAACTCCCCAGCCATCCCGACGGCTCGCATCGAACCTCGGATCACGGCTCAGAAGCGTGCTGAGAAAGCCCGCTGGGTTCGCAGCTTTTATTGGAACCCCGCGTATTTCGAGAAAAGACAAGATGTCGTGGACCGTCCGGCGTTTTCCATCCCATAGCAACTGAAAAACGACATCGAGAACGGACGCGGAAGATCCGGACGACACGGCTTGGCGGCTAGCACCAAACGTCAGATCTTCGAAGAACCCCCGATCCTCAAACGGAGGCAGTTCTGGCTGACCTCCCGTCGAAAAAGCCAGCGCAAGCGCGCGCCCACTTTGTTGTTGAGTCCGCTGCAACTGAGCGAAACCTTCCAGAAACGCGACGATGCTTCGACGCTCCTCAGTAAGTTTCTCAAACTGAATCTCAATCTCGTCCATGCGCGATCGCATCCGATCAACGAAAGCCCCCATTGGCTCCTGCGCGCTCCTGAGATAGGCCCTCAGGTCTTCCAGCGAGGTGCCCACCGCGCTTACTGCCGAGATTAGGTCATTAACAGAAACGCCAAATTGCGATGCCCAGGCCTCTGCGTCCGCGGGGGTCTGTATCTCGATCTGCTGTTGGCGATAGGTGACTGGCATAGTCTGATTTCACTCCCCTCTTTCGACGGCGTCAACAAAAACTTGAGATGAAGTGAAATTTTCCTGTGTATAAATTATGAAATATCCAAGATAAACAATATTTTATATCATTTCATTATTGGGCTTTTCTGCCGCCAATGACGTGTGGCGAACAGAGGAATGGCCATTAAAGCGTGATGTCTATCACACAAATGGTCGTTGCAGTCCAACTTTCAGAGGCTTTCCAGGACCGGTGACTCTTCTAAATTACGCGGCACTTTGCTTTCCGGAATCGGCTGGTCCGCCGAACATGGGGCGGTCATTTTGGGATGCATCTTCCCTAGCGGACGATCTCGGCAGTACTGCCTAGCTGATGCACAACGTCAACCAAGCGACTAAGGGAAAGGAATGAAACAAGGCACCGACAACCCGCAAACGAACGCACTTAAGCCGGAAACAATCTACGTCGAGTCGATGTCCACGTTCCGCCACTACGACACGCTGTCCACCACTGTCATCGGCGGCATACCGGTCCTCCTTGCAGGTGTCCTGGGCCTCATGCACACGCTGGCAACGGCTCCATGGCGAGGACTGATCGCACTGAGCGGAAGCCTGCTGACGTGGCTTCTTCTTCAATTGTATGCGCGGCTGGACACTCACGCTGCAACGGCGTTGAAGGTCGCCGCCGCAATCGAGCGCGGTGAGCAGGTCGACGGAAAGTGGGTCAAAGGGCTTGCTTCTGCGCGCGAAGGAATCCGCACTCATTTTCCATCCCTTACCTCTTTGCCAGGAGGAAAAATCTATTCGCTCGTGCGCCTGATGACTTGGGTTTCGATCATGGCGCAGTGGCTGTTGGTTTTGATCTGGCTGTTATCGCTCGAAGGATTGTTGGACTGGGTTTGACAAGCAACATACAGCGATGACAAGACCGAGTTGAATTTTTGCACGCAACACACGCTCGTCACGACTTCCGCTTCTGAAGTGCTGACCGCCGGCGCTTCGCGCCAACCTTCGGATTGATCGCGATCGCTTGTTCATAGGCGGCAATGGCTCGTGTGGTGTCGCCCGGACTCTTGATGTGCGCGATGACCTCAATGCGGGCCTCGTCGATCATGTACTCCATGGTCCACCCCGCGCTGGGTTAGGTAACCGCAACACCCGGCACGCGAATCCATGTGAAAACTCTGGATTATTGGATGAGTTACCGCTGTCGAACCCACAAGTTGCAGTCTTTTTCTTTAGAGGGTTACGGGTTACTGGGTTCGGGGGTTCCCCAACTCAGTTAAAGAGTGAAACCTTAAGAGAAAACGAGATGGAATATCAGCAGGAAACGACACTAAGTAGAGAGAAAATTGATGAGGCGGCGCTGCCGTCCGAAGTGGGTTTGCGCGCTTGCGACGAACCCCAGCTGAAATTCGGTGAACAATGCGTGCTCGCTTTGATCGAGCTGGATCCTCGCCTGACCTACGACAGACAGCGTTTAAGATTGCGCGAAATCGCCAAGCTTTTTCACCCGAGGCTGGGCCACAACAAAGTGGGCCGCAGTTTGGGGGAGCTGAAAGTTTTGAACCGCGAGGGTAAATTGACGACAGCAGCTTTTAACCCTCAAACCCGCGATGCGCCAAATTTGCAGCGCGCGATCGAAGTGATCAACGGCTTGGGCATGCGTTGCGGATGGGCTGAGCACTCTTCGGAAGAACTACAGGTCCGACGGATCAAAGTGTTGCGCTTGCTGGGACATGTCGTCCCGCCAAGGATGTATTTAGCGAGTGATGTTCGGGGCTCGTAAAAAGATATGGGTTCGGACCATTGACAAAAGCCCAAAATCGATTTGAATAGTTGAAGTGGCGCGCAACGCGTCATTGACCGGCACCACGTCGGTTCCCATGCTGTCCCCTGGAGCAACCCATGAAACCCTACAATCCCCCCGGTCGCGTCCAGCGACCCAGCCCCGCTTGGCCTGAATTTCGCCCCACCCCTTCTCCTGAAGATCTGGCCCGCGCCGATGCCGCCGTTCGTGCCCTTGGTGCCGCACCGCCCCCGCCGCCTTCGGCTTTGCGTCAACGCTACTACGCGCAAACGCCCGATGGTCTGCAAGTTACGACGCGCTCTAACCGACCGCTTGACACGATGCTCGAGGTTTTGGACCACAAAGCGAAGTGTTCGGATTCCGGAGCCTTTGATGCGAACATCAGATTTCCCGGATCAACTGCGACGCATCTCGTTCCCGCGCAGGACCGAGAGCACGACGCGCGTGGACTGTGGGTCCCCCACGATGCTGATCCACGCCTAGGGCAAGAGGTCTTGGGTGATCCACATCACTTTATTGATCATGCCCCGGCATACGCTGCACACCGATATTCGCCACAAAGTGCGTTGCTGTCCACGCGAGTGCCAACCTTTCTCAGCTACGTCCATCAAAAGACGACGTCGCGATCAACAGTCTGCGACACGGTCATGACATTGCGCATCTTCATGGAGCTTGTAGGCGACAAGCGTGTTTGCGACATCACAACGGACGACACGGACCGCTTTCTGCAGGCGCTGAGCGTCTGGCCGGTGCACGCGAGCAAGCGCCGCGAGTTCCGCCTGATGCGCGCGCCCGAAGTGGTCAACAAAGCACGTCTTCTACGAACGGCCTCGCTTACGACGCGCACTCAACAAAAGCACATTGATCGACTGAGAATGTTTTTCAGGTGGCTGGAACTCAGACACGAGATCAGACCCGACCTACTCCTTGGCATAAGGCTCTACAAGCGAGGGCAGGATTTTGGATTGCACAGAGAGCCGTTTTCCGAAAGCGATCTCCAGCTAATTTTCGATGTGCACCGTCAAACGAGGTTTGAAACCCCCTATATGTTTTGGGCGCCGTTGCTGGCCCTTTATCAAGGTTTGAGGGTCAACGAACTTGCCCAGCTTTACATGGACGATGTGCAACAGATCGCCGGCCGATGGTGCTTGGACATCACGCGAGATCGGCCCGGGCAACGTTTGAAAAATCAACATTCACGCCGATGCCTTCCACTGCATCCAATCCTGATCGAGTGCGGCTTCCTGGACTTTGTGCAACAAGCACGCGCGTGGCGTCGGACGACCTTGTTCCCAAGCGTGGTTTGGGGCGTCAATGGCCCGGGAGACTGCGTCGGCGACTGGTTCAATCGGACCTTCCTGCGCAAACGATGTGGCATCACCAAGAAGAACCGCACGTTCCATTCCTTTCGTCATTGTTTTGCGACTTTCGGAGAAAGGTCAAAGGTGCCCGACGCACGCCTAGCGCTCATGCTGGGACACAGCGCAGGCAACAGCGTGCTGCGGATTCACTACGTCAAGCTTGCCTCTCCGGCCGATTTCAGCGCCGATCTCAACGCCATCGTTTTCCCGAAACATGAGCATCCGAAATATGTTCCAGAGGCTTATGAGAAAGCGTTCGCGAGAGCCGATGTGGAGGAGACCCGGCAAGCTCGTATCAGCTCGGCGTATAGCGGTAAGACCGAGGGACAAAAACGGTTGCGTTGAAGCGCATCCGCACCCGATACGAGGGCGTAAGTTTGCGCTCCTCGTCGCCGCTAAATGCGGCATTGCGATGAACCTTCTTGTCGATAAGGTCTGTAACGTGCGGAGGGCGTAGCAATGACGGCTTGCGGAAAATGAAAACAACACCATACAAAGCACTCTGCCTCGCGCTGCGAATTGGTCGGAGCCTTGCGCTGAATGCGTGGAATAAACTAAGCGGGATAGAACATGCGAACTGTTTGCATCGATCAAGGCGGGTTTCGCTCATCGGAGCTCGAGCGCCTTATGAAATCCACAGATGATCATTTTGTCGTCACCGATGCCGCATTGATGGAGATGTGCAAGTCGAACACTGAGTGGGAACAAACTCTCCGGCGCTCGCTCAAGCATCTATCTTCGGTTCCAAGTCGGGCGCATGTTGTATTAAGCAACGGCGAATGCATGACAGCTGAGCTGTCCAATGGGATGCCGCTCACTTTGGAAGCGATGATGTCTGATGAAAAGACGACTTGGTTGCGGAATTTGCTCGTGGAGGTAGCCGAAGATCGAACTGGCCCCGCATTCGAATTGATGAACGCAAATATTCTAGAGGCTAATCAAAGCGCACAGCAGCAGCATCTAAATCATGAAGCAAATCGAGAAACCTTAGTTGGACTCATCGAAACGTTTCGTCATACATATTCCGCGGAATTTTTACAACGACTACGAGCAAACGGCGTTAGCGAAGAAGAGTTAGTAGCGATTGTGTCCCATGCTGTAACCGAGGTGGTCAATGATGCATCGATGTCTTGGCCTAATGGAACGACCGCGGCACTCGTTGAGGCAAGGTCATACACGATGCGCTGGCTTTGGTTGCGAGTTGAAGCGGTGACTACCTGGCTAGCGAAAGGAGGCATCGAAAACGCTCGGCCAGATCGTTTAACGAATCACGAAATTGACAACCATTACGTCGCCGTCGCGTCGTATTGTGATCAATTGCTTACCGAAGACAGGCGAGCGATTGAAAAAGATCAACGGCTTCGAACGGCGTTGAAGCTGGAAGATCCATGGCGGGTAGATAAAAAAGATCCCTAAATTTTTCATTGCTTGGCCGAAGATGCTTCGACAATTTCTTAGGCGGCCAGCGAGTCCTCCCGCTGATCTGCCCCGTATTCATTCAGCCCGACGGGCTGAACGTTGTCTCAGCCAGATATATTTTGGTGGGCCTTATCGACCAAGCTCGAATGCCATTCTCACCGACGTCGCGGCCGACGATAACGGCGACGGGCCAGGGCATATCGACACGATTTTTTTCACTAAAGGCCATGAAGCTAGTTATGTCTACAGGCGACAAATCCGGGACGTCTTCCGGATGGGAGTGCCAAAAACCAATAAGACGCAGCCCATCGCGATTAGCCTCCTCAATTTCCCGCACGCAACGCTCTTTATTTAAAGCAATGGAGTGCCGATGAGCTTTGTCAGCTGGGCTAGGGGGACTAACGCGCGACAGGATAAGACCTCGTGAGTCCGAAGCGTCCGCAAATAGTAGCCCTCCGCGCTCGACCCCGCCTTGGGGCTGCCGGTTGCCACGCAGAATGTCGCCGGCACTGACGGGCACGAGAAGTTCCGCACCAAAGTCCTTCCAAGTCCAGCGCCATGCAAGATCAGCCGCGATCACTCAGACTCGTCCGGCCACAGTCGCTCGTGTTCCATGAAACGTGCGCCGTCGCCCAACGCTGGCCCGGTGTAGCTGCCGCCGCCACTGTCCAGTTGATCCAGCTGACCGACAGAAAAGCGCCAACGCGGTTCCACCGTCGGGTTAAGCAATGCCTCCACGGTTATCTGGGCTGTCATTCCAGCGATGCGGGCAAGTCCGATCGGCCCGCCGGGAATATAACTGGCACCGCAGGCGGGAAGCGCAAAAACACCATCATTTGGCCAATGTGAAAAACGGTGTTTGAACCTTCCGCCATCGAAAAAAGCCCTGGCATCGGATGCGCCTGGCGGCGCCACGAACGCGTGTCCAACCAAACCGTATGGTTCACTCCAGGCATGCACAATTGACCATGAAGCACCCGCCGATTTTTTATGCCAGATATATTCTTCAGAGGGCCAGTCGGCAGTAGTGATGACCACAATATCTGCGGCCGCAAATTCTTCCTCAAGCCGCGCTCCGCCAAGCTGGATAAGTTTGGGAAACACGATGACATCAACTGTTGGAATGTCGCGAAGAATTCGATCTCTTAAGGCGTTGACTTTGAACTCGCCTAGAGCACCAGCTCCCAATACATGCCGTCCGATATTTACAGCCTCGATAACGTCGTTATCGACCAATACTAGGCGCCCTACTCCCGCCCGAGCCAACAACACGGCGACTTCGCCGCCCAGCGAACCCGCGCCGATCAGCACAGCACGTTTAATAGCTAGACCGCTGGCAGCATTGCCTGCACGTTGATGAACGACCGACTGATCCAACACGTCGATCGAGGCGTAATCCGCATGATAGCGATGAGGCGTTGCCCGAACGCTTGACCTACGCCGCGCTCTCCGCCCAAAGACCCGTGACCGCTGCACATGCATCTCTGAGCTTCGGAGGTGAAAGGTGTGAAGCGCAACGCCCCCGGCGGGCAAAGCCAAAATTAACCACCGGGATGCCAGCTTCCCACTGGCATTCATCCAGTTTTTGAGCTTTTCTCTCTCAGACACGTCGATATGCGGCCCGAGCCAGGCGAAAAGATCTACAGCTAATCGTGGAGGCGGTGTGCTTGTTAGTTTCAAATAGTATCCCGCCTGCTCAGTGGCGCGTTTGGCGACACGATGACGCCCATATCTTGCCTCTAGCGATGAGATCTCGTCATAGTCCGCCGCTGCAATGTATCGGTAATTATTTTTCTGCAGATCGCTACGATCGCTGACCACATACAGCGGGCCGCTTTCGCCGGGAAGCGTTGTCAAAGTTAACCGATGCCCAGCAATGGCTTGTTGCATCTGCCAATAGGATCGAATCTCTCTCGCAAATTCGGTTTGGCGGAGCTGGGGATCTGAGCCAGACAAAGATAATCGAATGAGCGAAAATGCCTTGTTGACCGCAGCGTCAACAACAATTTCCGGCGTGCCTGTCGCAGGCTGCTCACCCCCGGTATAGAGGCAAAATCCGTAATCCATGACGTGCGGCCACTCAAGCGCCGCCGATGGTGATACGGAGAACTCCGGGGGCATGTATGGAAACGTTCGCGGGAACGCGATGCGCAACACCCGTTTCTTGGCTAAGTAGTCTTCCGGCAGCAGGAAATGAAAAGCCGCGGCTTCGCCCGTCGCGGCTTTTGCATGTTCGAGATAGGCCGCAGCCTCTCCCAAACAACAACGAAGTTGATCGATACCGCGTTGTATCAATGGGTCCACGCTGACCTCAACTCAGCCCAAGCGATCGGGTGGCCCCACATGACTTTGTGGCGACCGACTCGCGACAGCGCTACCGCTAAGAGCACTCAGCGCGAGCGAAGATCGCGTAACCCCCGGAGCCAAGCCGGGAATGCTCCAGTCGGCTGGCAGATCCCTCAAAACCCGCTCTACCAAGGTTTTACTCGTGCCAAAAGATTTACTCATTTCCTCTTTGAACGATTCCAAAGAGGCTACTGAACCCACCTCTGTCAGCCCAAGCCGGAACGCGGCCTTTGCACTTCTGTGCCAGTCATCAAATGCCTCGCGGTATTTGTGACCGTCCTCCCTGTTCCATTTTTCGGCGAAGTTCTCGCCAGCATCCACCGGGTTGCAGACCGTCCAGTTGGATGGGTGACCTTGTATGAAATGCGGCATGATCTCGACGAGCTCCAGCAACACGTCAATTGGCTTGCGAACGTTTAGCGCTGAACTTTGATGCGACATCTGCTCGTAAGCGAGGCCCGCCAGCGTGGTCAGCACCGCCGAAATTGGACGGTAGTCCTTCTTCGCGTGCCTCATGGCCCACATGTCACGATGGCGCTTCAAAAGCTTGATGGCGGCTCGCAACACATTACTGTCGGTGTATTCACCGTAGGCAGGCATGTCTTCTTGCGATGCATCGGCCGCCGTCACGCTCTTGCGTATCGATTCCATGGCAGCTTCCATGGAGATCACCGGCAACGACATTTTTGAGATTCCATCCAGCCAGTCACAATAGGCGATCGGACTACTCGCTTTCCAGCCAGCCTTGCGGTCCGGCACCTGAAGAGCGCCATGACCATCCTTGCCGGTATTGAATCGGGCATTCCGTGCAGGTGTGATGTCAATGTGGAAACCGGGGTTTTCATCCGAATAGACAACGCGAATTCCCCGGCGCAGCGGCTGAATTGGCGCCGTAACGCGACGGCCTTCTTCGAAACGTTCCGCGATGGCCTTTAGAACATGGGCGTGGTCGGCATCGGTTGCATGTTCTAGCCAAACTACAGCGTCGGCGTCTACCGTTGCCAACTCGCCTTCGGCACCCGGCGCAGGTTTTATGGCCGTGCGAAGGCGAATTGATCCCTGAGGGAAAACATGTGCTCGACGCAGCACGGGATCATCAGCAGCCTGAAGTATCCCTTCTAGGGTGCTGTAGCGCTCGGTAATTGTGGTGTAGAGACTTTCTGGAAGAGATATAGCTTGCGCGGCCTGAAAGAGCGTCGCCTCCCATCCGAATAACTGAGTTTCTTCAGGTCGAACTGTCATGCCGCGAGCTCCTGTGATTGCGAATCCAATGCGAGGTGTTGCCGAAACTCATCAGTCGGACGGTCGCGGTCGTATATCCGATAGCTATGCCGATGATTGGTCGAAAGAAGCGCCCCAAACTCAATAGCCAAGGCGGCCGGAATGGCCAGAAAAACATTGATCGGTTGAGAGGAACGCGCCTCGAGAACGCTCAGTTGACCCTGCAATTGATCCCGAAAATGACCGACAAATTCGAAGTTTTTCAAATAGGAATAGGACCGCTCGCTGGCGCTGAAACGCGCAATCGCTGCATTTGGCAAGACCGAACGGATATCGCGATCTGGAATATCAGCAGAGATCGACATGACCAATGCGGTCGGTCGCGAGCCATGATCGTCGTCCTCGAGATCAATGATGAAGGGAGCCGGCTTAGCGTCGAGGTCGGGCCAAGCCAAACCAGTGGATCTGTCCGATGAGTAAATTTTCCGCCGCCGCCGGTCGCCAAGCACCTGACCCAAAATCATGAGGCTGGGCATATCCGCGATGGCGACGACTCCGATACAAGGCTCATCGCCCAAAATTCCACGTGCATGGCTGAGCTCACGAGCAATCTGGTCTTCCAACTTAGTGCGGACGTTGCGGTAATACCTGGCGTCCCTTCCCTCTTCGCCCAGCTCAGGCAATTCAACAGTCAGAGGCGCACGTAAGGGGCGCAGGTGGTCTCGCCACATTGCAGCTTGCAGTTGACTTGGGTTAATGCCCACTTTCGTTGAAAAATGGCGCCCCAAGACGATCAGGCCAGCGCCCGAATTGGTGTGGGCAGCGCTTGCTGCAAACCGTATAGCTTCCAGAAATGCATTATGTTGCGTCGTCAAATCTGAGGCGGGATACCCAGCGGGAGTCTTATCGATTGAGGTGTGGCAAGAGCCGCAGAGCAGCATCAAATTGCCGGGGTCATTCGTCAGGGCTGCAGCAGAATCTACGCCGTGGCCGTCGCTGCCTCGTGGCCCATCCGGGCTAGCTGGAAGAATGTGTGCAACCTCGCCCAGTCTGGCGGGCGTAAGGGCAATCAGGTCTTCCGTCAGATCTTTGCTGCAAAGTTCACAGTGCCCAGCTGCGCGGATCCAAACTGCGGTTTTAGCCCTTTCGCTTGAGTCAGATCGTTTTGATGTTGCCATTCCGTCCCTCCCAGAAATCGGAAAATCATCAAGCTCTCGCGTTAGATGCTTAAGCCCCTACTCTTTAAATTGTGGCGTCTCCAAGAAAATCAAGGAACCACATCGCATTTCGATGATAAAGCTCGCCTATCTCATTGCATGAGACAGGTCGCTCAGACGGCCGCGCTTCTAGTCAATGCGGCGAGCTCCGCGATCGGATTTATCCATAATCGCGTCTCCCCCAGTGAGACATATCGGAGTTATCTTCAACCTCATACGGATGTCGTGAACCAAGCGGAAGCAGAAGATGGTCGAACAACTTTGGTCCTCGATAATCACCTTTTGGCATTCAGAGCATTTCTGGGACGGAATTACGGCTCTCAGCACCGCAGCCGCAGCGATATTTACTGCGGTTATGGCGCGGCTAACGTTTCGCGCAATCCGCGAGGGTCAAGGGCAGCGGCTTGATGCAAACCAACACTTTGCTGAGACGCGCAGACAAGACGAGCAACACCATGAAGACAGCTACCGCCCTTTGCTGGCTTTAGTCCCGCTCTATGACATCAGCGGTGTTAGACAAGGCGAGTTGATGAAGACAACAAGCAGAGACGGCGGCTACGTGCTTACAGTGTTCTGCGGCATTCGTAACCTAGGCCCGGGACCCGCACTAAACGTGCGCGTGACAGTGCGGGCATCCGATTTAGCTGGCAACGTTGCAAGCCGCGAACTTTCAGCGATGAAAGCGGGCGATCGTGGTCCCGAGAGAAGATACTTCGAGATCCCGGTCATTCTGACCGACAGCTTCAACACCAATGATTTGGCGTCAACCCCATCCGGTTTGTGGACTTTGCTGCTCGATTACGAAGACATATTTGGGAATGCCTTCCACACTGTTCATTCAAAAAGCGCCGCAGAGCCATGGACGCGCGTTGGTAAGGGCCCATCCCCCCAGCCGCCAAAAATCTCCGTTCCGATTTTCGAGCCCGCTTCAGGCGATTCTCGGGAGGCGTTTCTTTAGCTCAACAACTGTCGCATCCGCAGAAAGGATCTGGTATCCATCGTTGGCACCGGAAGCGAAACAGGAATAGGACAGCAGCAACCGAGGCGGTCGCTATTCGGCCGATGAAGGGCGGCATCAACGTGGACGAGAGCGCCTTGCGCGGGGTGACTGTCAAGCCCATGAGAGGTGCAAGCCAGAGGCGGAGGAGAGGTTACATAACTGGGCTAGCGCGCTGGTCGGGATCCATCTATGAGCGGATGTGCCCCTACCCTGCTCCAAAGTCGTAGGCCGGCTCGCATCTCAGACGATCAATGGCGTGCAGCGTATCCATGGCCGCCTTCATCATCTGAAAGCCGGTCTCCCCTTTGAAGTCCGTCTCGAAGCTGCCGTCTTCTCTCATGAAAACAAGGCAGCTCCAAGCGATCGGAGATGGGTTTTTGTTGCTGGCCGAATTTTTCGGGTTCCACGTGATCCTTGCCATCGGGTGCCCTTCCTTTAGCTGTAAATGACGGTGGTACATCAAGGACGCTGCGATGGTCTCGATGTGACCACCGCGACGATCAACAGGGCGAGCGTGGCCACCCCGACCGCGGCATAGTAGAGACTTGGCGCCGTGTGCACCGGAAAGAATTGCCCGATCAGGATAACAACCAAGACATAGGCAGCCACTGTGAGCCATCCCTGCCAACTGGCGGGACCCCAGCCAAAGCCGAACTTCTTGCGCCCGAACCAAGGGGTCATGTGCCACTCCTGCGGCAGTCGTTGTCCCAGGATTATAAGCAAAGGAGCGGCGCTCCTAGCTGGACGCTCAGCACTTAGCTCCATGCCCTTTTCCACCGCTTCAGTTGAGCGGTTTGTTGTAGGCTTCAACCACGACCGTGGAGCATCAGGGGAAAGGATATGGCTCGTCGTCAGGGGAAGGACTTCTCGTCAGTGCTAGTTGGCTTGTTATTGATACTCGTGCCGGTTGCCGCGACACACGCGCAGAGCAAAGGCATCGTCACCTACGTCTACACCGATCCCCAAGGCACGCCCTTGGCGGAAGCCGACGCCAGCGGCAACATCACCGCGACGTTCGACTACACGCCCTACGGCAGCCAAGCATTGGGATCGCCTCCGAACGGCCCCGGCTACACCGGCCATGTGAACGATCCAGACACCGGCTTGGTCTACATGCAGGCGCGTTATTACGACCCTGCCACCGGCCGGTTCCTAAGTGTTGACCCTGTCGCGCCGGAGCCAGGCAATGGCTTCAACTTCAATCGCTACGCTTACGTCGACAACAACCCGATCCGTAACACCGATCCCACCGGCAAGATCATTCAGATCGCGGGCGACCAGACGTTCACCCAGAAAATGAATGACGACATAGCCACCATCAGCCAGGGACCGGGCGGGCATGCGTTGATCGAAAAACTTCAGAACACGCCCAACATTGTTTACCTCGAACCGCAGGTCAAGGGCGGCCCGAACAACACTCAGGGTGATGCTTCCGGGATCTCAGCGAACGGGAGAGGCACCGGTTCCACGATCAAGATTGATACCGACCTCAAGACCGGCGGCAAAGACGCCACCGGTAACACGGCGCGACCAGAGTTCGTGGCGGTTACTCATGAGCTCGGGCACGCGCGGGCGATCGACCAGGGGAAGCAAAGCTACGATAAGGGCACCGGCCAACCGGGCACGACCCCGCCCAGTGAAACCCATTCCATGGCGAACGAAAATATGGTCCGCCAAGAGCACAACATTCCCGTCCGACCAAGCTACTACGACACACCACCGCCGAAACAGCCGACCACTTCAGGACCGTAACCATGCGAAGCAATGGCGGGACGACAAAACCACGAGCAGCGCAATGGACGCTGGCGGTAGGTTGTGCACTGGCGGTGGCCTTTCCATTGGCGGCGGCGGTTCATGACGAATGGACGCCGACCGCGCCATTGATCAGTCAGGTCGAACACCACCTGAAGCTGCCGGACGGCAGCAAGCCCCTGCCGGCCTACGCGCGGTATTACTACGGGACGGTGGAGCACGGTCATCGCGTGCTCGTCGGCGAGTTTGTATCCGACCAAACGCAGCCCGGCGTCCATGTGGTGAAACCCGGTCACACGCCAAAAATCCTGGATGGGGGTTGCAGCGTCATCAATCTCAAATACGACACTGAGAAAAAGGTAGTGATCGCGTTGTTCTGCGATGGGGTGGCTTGATTGCCACTACATCGTTAGCAACGATCGGCTGATCCACCGTGACACCAACAAAATCTCAGGATACGAGACGGCTGGCGCTGATCATCGCCTTCAAAAGGGGGACGATCATGAGCTACGAAAACCGCATGTATTTCCGCATGGCATTACCTTGGCTGCTGTCTGGAGTGTTCACCATCCTGGCCACTTGGATCGCCACAATCTTGGCCGACGTTCCCTTGGGCCTAGGGGCGACTACCTCGCCGCTGGTGGATGCCCCACTGATCGTTGCAGGCATCGGCGCGATCATCACCTCAGGCATCGCCTTGTGGCAGTTCTATCGACTCTGGCAGTGGCAGCGCGGAAATGCCGATGAGTGCATGGTCTGCGGTTGCCTGCTGGGCACCGAGTATCAAGCCCGCTGGAATGTGGGCCGTCGGTGTCTGGGATGTCGGAAATTTGTCCCGACGCGTTGACCTGAGCTTTAATCATCTCGTGCGCGAGCACGCCGGATTTAATTAGATCACGCAGGTTGGCCATCGCTGGCCAACCGTTCAAAAGGAGCGGGCAAGGCTCACATCAGCCCGTGCCCCGCCATGCTCACCAGCTTCAAAGCTTCGATCAGTTCGCGCGTGATCGCCCGATCTGCAACTGATGGCTCCGCCACACCCGAAGGGTGGTTGTGCGCCAGGATGGCGGCGCAGGCGTTGATTTGGATCAGTAAAAGGCTAGGGTGCCGGAGGAATAGCAACCCAACTCATAGCAAGCGAGCAGGCCTATGCAATAGCCCAAGGATTCCTGTTTGGAGCGGAGGAAAAGGGAGACGTTACCGCGACTAAAGTGGCGGCGCGATGGAAAATGGTGGTGTTGGCACATGTGCCCAGCTATGACCGGTCACCTCGTCTGTTGCCAGGATGTTCACACCTGCCGCGAGCGCTTGATCCCAAACTGTCTCCGAATCCAGTTGATAGCCGCGCACAAGAAGACCTGCACTTCGAAGTTGAGGCACGGTCTTCGCCCAGATCGTGTGATGGCCGGACGAGAGAAACATGTTGGCCACTACCCGCGAGGAAAACAGCGTGAGATCGGGATTGGCCTTTGCGACATCAACATCGAGATCAGCAAAGCAGAGCTGCTGAAAAACATTGCTATCAGCGTAATAAGCCTTCCATTTTTCTGTCCCACTTACACAAAAAATGAACTTTCCGACAAGCGATTCGCGCGTCGGCCAGCCGTGTCGTTCGGCTGCGACGCGCAGATTGGGCTCATCTTGAAGCATCATGCTTGGCGTAAAGAGAAGCGACTCTAAAAACCATTCGCCGATATAGGCGTTGAATTCGGAAGGAAAAGCAGTGACGTCGCCGTCTTGACTCTTGATGCACAGCGTAACGAAAACGACATCATGGTCCGGATGCAGTAAGTGATAAGACAGCAGATAGCCAAAGTAGGCGGCCAACGGGCTTCCATCTCCTCCTTGATCATGCGTGACTTCAAAATAACTGGCTGCCTTCCCGCCCGAGCCATCTGTGTGACGCGTAAAGTCAAACTCCAACCCATGGCATCCCCCTTGGTAGGGAAACGCTATATCTCCGTAAATCTGCACATGGATATCTTCATTGCGCTGGTAAGAGTTGTGTGACCCTTTGAACTGCAGTTGGTTAAGCGGAGTCATGACAGGCACCATAACTTTTCGGATGGGTAGTCAATATAACGCTGCGCGTTAGGCATAGCCTGCTATTTTCTGCAGATCCGGCTGTAGATATCGCAAAAATCTGTCCGGATCAAGCCGGACAGATCCGCGAAATTGAAGAGCTCACATGGTAATCCCCCCCTGGTTAGCTGACGCCAGAAGTGGAATTTTCTCGTAGTTTTCCCGAAGAGGTTCCATGAAGACGTCCCGATTTAGCGATAGCCAGATCATCGCGGTGCTCAAGCAAGCGGAGGCTGGCACGCAGGTGGCGGCCAGTGAAGATTCTCTCGAACGCCTGCACTCGACCATCGCCGACAAGCTGACCTCTGCTATCGAGGAGATGGACGCAGACACCAAGGGCCTCGCTGCGTTACTCAACGTTGCCCGTCAGTTCGTAGAGGACAACGGCATTGAGGCCGAGCTGGTTCCAGGCGTGGGTGCCGGAAAGCTCGCTGAAAAGCTCAAGGAGTTCCCCTTCGATCCCGCTGCCGGCCGCTGCTAGGTTCGTAACGTAACTTTGGCCGAGCACTTCGGGCCTCGATCGCAGCATTCAGCGCAAAGCCTATGCGATCAAAGCGTTCCATGGTTTCAAATAACAGCACAGAACCGAAAGCGACCCCAAGCGGCACCGCGATCAAAGCGGGCACCGACCACTGCAAGTCGAGAACATACTTGCCAATGATTAACGTGTGCGACAGCTGGGTAGCGAGGAAACCGCAGACGAGCACCACAAAGACTGCATAAGTGTTTCTTCGCTGTATCAGCTCTACCTCCAGCTTGATGCGACTTGCATGCAGCGCCAAAAAGTCGTTCGTCTTTCTCTCCAAAAACCGTAGGAGGTCTGCCTCCCTTTCGATTCTCCGTTGCAACCCTAATGCGTATTCTCCCGATGGATTTCTCAAGACCCCTCGAATTAGAACGAAAGGGATAATAAGGGTACAGAGGAAAACAGCAGTCAATAAGAGAAAGAGCACGTTAATAGTAAAAACGAGTCGCGGAGGCGCCGACAGAAGCTGTGCTGATAGCCCGCAAATACCCACCACGACATACACAGCACTAAACACCTTAAGCGCCTTGCTGAGCCGCTGTACCGATTTCTTCTCTACCGGCTTAAGTAGTTCAAGCAACTCAGACAATGAATCCTGTGGGCCGCGCCCCGCGTTGCCTGTTTTCTTCCATTTCATCCGAAGCATCTACCCCTCCCCAATTGATACTCATCATTGAATGACCGAACGGAATCATCCGTTCCTCGACTTCCGAAACTTCGCTTACCACATCTGGCAGCAGCTTGATCTCACCATGAACGCCACACCACGAGATAATGGCGAAGCGTTCAAAAGGATCGTTCGCGCTCAGAAAAACCCTCATAACATCGGCGACCAATTTCGACTACAAGCCACCCAATACGATGGCACTGAATGGGATGCCGGATGGCGTCTTGGTCGTCAGGCATGCCAAGCCCAACGGAAATCCGAGCATGCCAAAATTTGCGTTGAGAAACTCAATCCAGCGTTGCTCTGATCGTTGACGTTCTTCCTGTTCTCGATGGTCGCGGTTGGTCGCCAGGTCGAGGCGTTTGTGGCTGTGTTTCATCGCTAGCTCTCCTTGAGTCGAATTGCTTATCGGCAGCTCGTGCGGAGACTCAAGGGCTCAACGGTAATAGCCTCATGTTTTCGCGCGCACGCCATGAGCGCTGATAGCAACATAACGCCGGGCTGGCCGTGACATCGGACGAGGATGTCACGCGTCCAGATCGATGATGTCGTCAGCGTGGCGTGCCGTAGAAATTTTTTAATCGGCGCGACCGAGACCTCATGGGTGCGACCGCCGAGAGGATGGCCGCAACCTCGCTGCCTCCTTCTCCTGTTCCTCAATCACCGGACGTGGCGCCAGCACCGTCTCCGGCAAAACGCCCTTGATCAGCCCCCGCTCGATCTCATCAGACGCCGCCAACAGCGGCTCGGCCATGTCTGGGCTCAACGACACAAACGCAATCACTGCCGCTTCCAGCCGCTGCTCGTTCTCATCCCGCTGAGCCTTCAGTGCAACCTCTTCCTTGGCAAACCGATCCAGATGCACCTCATGGGATCGGACCGACGATTTCAAACTTTGAACTTGCCGGTTGATGCTATCAACTAGATCCCTCAGGGCACGCCACGCGCGCGGCATCGCGCCACTGCCGCCGGCAAACGCTTTCGCGGTGGCCAGACGCCAGCGGTGCTCAGCTTCCCACTGTTTCAACTTTTGTTCGGCAGCGGAGCGTTCGGCGCGTGCGGAATCAAGCTGAAACGCGACATCGAGTTTCGCAGCCATCCGCCTGTTCCGGTCTTCAGTGTGTCGCCGAAACCTGTCAGCCAGGAGCGCAAAAGCCGCTAGCACCCGCTCGACAATGCGCACGATTTTCATCGCCCGGACGAACAGCTCGCGTTCTTCGGGTGAGTTTGGCGCCGGAGCTGCGGCGTGGAAGCGCGCGACCAGAGAGCCTATCGGCGACGTCAGCGGAGGCTTTGGCAACGGCTCTGGCGGTGCCGGCGGAGCCACCGCAGATGGATCACTTTTCGGTAGCGTGGCGGCCACCGCCATCTCAGCTGCGAGGCGCGCCGCACGTGCAGCCGGGTTCGTCCGCTCGCGAATGGCGTCAGCGATCGCCTGTTCTTTTTGAACCTCGAGTACGACCGAGTGAGCGGCCTCGTAAACCTTTGACGCGACCAGAATGTGATTTCGTAGCGCATCCCCTTGCTGCGTGAAGAAGCCTTTTCGTTCGAGTGCAACGGCGCCCCGCCCAAGCTTTGGCCGAGGTTCCAGCGCCAGCCCCTGGCGCGCGTAACTGAGGTGCGTGTAGTCGGCGGGCAGATCGTTGGCGGCGGTGAATTTGTTCGACAGCGTGGCCCAGTGCGCATTCAAACTTTCGACAAAAGCACCGGATGAATTCTTGTTGGCGAGCGCCACAAATTTCGCACCAAGTCCCCAGTCGGAGGTGCCATCGGCATCCTCAATTTGTTCAAGCCTTCGCGTCGGGAAAAACAGATGGGCGTGGTAACCCTGCTTCTCGGGCGGTTTGAGTTCACCCAACGCGTCGATCTCACCGTCGCGATGCAATCCCATGGAGACAGGTGTGTGCAATGCCTTGACGATGAACCACGACATTTCTTCGGCGAGATCGCCAGCCTGTTGGTCCGACAGACCGAACGGAATGGGGATGCGGAAATCTCTGGCAACCTGCGCATCCTTTCTTTTTTCCGCCGCTTCAACGCGGTTCCAAAGCTCGCTGGGGTCGCTGGCCCAGGCGGGCGAGCCTTCGGGTGCGATCGTCAAAGCGCGAACGATTTCCTGGCCGAGGGCACGTCTTCGATAGTCATGCCAACGTTGGGTGCGCTCGTCATATAGACGAAGGCCCAGGCGATAGGCCGCGCCTGCGACAGCCGAATGGCCCGCAGCGCGCGAATGGGTTTGGAGGTGGGGGCGAGCATGCTGTTGAGACATTTCATCATCCTTAATGAAACGCTTTCCGGTTCGGGGAAAACGTTGAATGGTCATCCTTGACCGAAGAACACCGAAGTGGCCGCCGATCTGACATCCAGAGTCTGCTCGCCCCCACGCAAATCATCCAATCAAAATTTTTAACTTCGTCAATAGGCTCTTGAACATTAATGGTGATTTTTGTGACGCACGTCACACAATGTTTGTGTAAATGAGTTTCTGAGCTGGGAGAGCTCTTCGCTGAAATTGTCAGACGAAGTGCAAGATTTCGAAATCGCGACAAATTGATGCGGAGCATCTCAAAGCACGTGCTGTGAGGCTTCGAATGGAGATGTTGCCGTCAACGCTTAGCTGTGCGTTGACTTTGCACCCGTCGTGTTGGAACAACACTAAGACGGGCATTGCCCAGCATTTTGACCCGTTTTTACCCTCTTATGACTTGGGCCTGAGGGCTGGCTATGATCACGGAACGTTTTGACGGCACGCGGACCTTTCCGCGACGGGACTAGGAGGGACCATGGCGATCAAAAAGCACGGATATCGCGTCGGTGCTAGCGAAGATTGGCACGACGAAATTCCGACGGATGTGGCAGCCCTGGATGAATTCGTGGCCAAAGCCCGTCGCCATATCGAGCCTTGGCTATCCGCCGTGTTCCAGGCGGAACATCTCAATCTGCTCTTGGGCAGCGGCTTCACTACATCGGTGGGGGATCTCGCAAACGTTAAAGCGACCAGGATGGACGCAACGCCCCTTGGCACGGCATACGACGAACAAATCGGCACTTACGCAACGGCATCAGCGATAGGCATGGGGCGTGGAGAGGCGAATATCGAAGATCAGTTCCGAACGGCCTTGGCGCTCTTGGACGGGCTGATCATCTTCGGAAAAACCGAGGAATACACCAAACTCGAAAAGGCACTTCAAACGAGAATGCGCGAATTTTTGCAATCCCTTTTGGCCACGGAAACAGGAATTGCAGATGCCAAGAACGCCGATTGGATAGCCGCCGTCTCGGCACTGCAATCTTTCCTCATGAGTTTTTCGAGCCGCTCGGCATCCAGAGAACGGCTGCATGTATTCACAACGAACTACGACCGACTGATCGAGCACGGCTGCGATCTAGCTGGACTTCGTGTGATAGACCGTTTTGTTGGAGCGCTCGAACCGGTCTTCCGATCTTCGAGGCTGGACGTCGATTTTCATTACAACCCACCTGGGATACGCGGCGAGCCAAGGTTTATGGAAGGCGTCATTCGTCTCACCAAACTTCATGGTTCTCTTGATTGGATGCTCGACGCCCGGACTCGCAACATCGTGAGAAAAGGCATTCCATTCGGCACCGGACTGAAAAGTCCACTGGTGCCGGTGAACCCGTTGGAAACGGTGATGATTTACCCTAACGCGGCCAAAGACGTGGAGACAACGCAATACCCTTATGCGGAGCTGTTTCGCGATATGGCAGCCGCGCTTTGTCGGCCAAACGCCGTTGCGGTGGCTTACGGATATGGATTTGGTGACGACCACATCAACCGAATCCTGTTGGACATGCTGACTATTCCATCCACGCACATCGTGATCATCATCTATAGCGTGGACGAAAGGCTGCATACCTTTTTGAACAAAGCTTCTCGAACCGCTCAGATCTCATTGCTCGTCGGGCCTCACTTTGCGGGGCTGGCGACTTTGGTTGAGAATTATTTGCCGAAACCAGCGATAGACCACATCACCAGTCGAGTAGCGGAATTGCTGAAAAATCGCGCGCCGTTGAAAGTTCCGGACCCAGGTCCGGCGCCCGCCCCCATGGTTGCGTTTGGCACACCAGCCCCAAAAGGGCCATTTTGATGGCCAGTCCTGTCGAACTACTTGCCGGATTGGTAGTCGGGACCGTCGAATCGGTTGCTCCGGATGAGGTGCGCGTTTCGCTCGATCCGGATGCGCCGCTGTCCACTTCTTTTAATACTGGCACACCGACTTCATTCCCCCGATTGAATGGATATGTGCTGATACCAAATGAAGCGGGCGCCACGGTTGGGTTCGTTTCATGGATGGGCATTGAACGCTCTCCGTATCCCAAACGAGCCGGGAGCGGCGACCTAGGATTGGTGGATTTGCCATTTCCTGCACGAAAAATGGCGGTGAGCCCGGTTGGAACGTTGAAAACCCGAAAGGACAGAGCCACCGGATTAAACGTTCATGAGCTGTCAAGAGGGGTATTGGCTTTTCCCTCCGTTGGCGACCAGGTGCTGATCCCAACCGCAGAACAAGTTGCCGCAATTGTGGGCACCAACGACCGCGATCGGCGGGTGAAAATCGGATCATCTCCCATGGCATCGGATACACCGGTGTTGGTTGATCCTGACAAAATATTTGGGCGCCATCTTGCCGTTTTGGGAAATACTGGCAGCGGGAAATCCTGTTCCGTCGCCGGACTTGTCCGATGGTCTCTTGAGGCTGCCCAGAAGGCGCGCGATGAAGCGGGTGTTGCGGGGAAGCCGAATGCTCGATTTATTGTGCTGGATCCCAATGGTGAATACGCACACGCGTTCTCGGATTTAGGATCATCGGTCCGGTTGTTTCGGGTGCCTCCTGTGAGCGGAAACGAAAAACCACTTAGCGTGCCAGCGTGGATGTGGAACGGACACGAGTGGGGCGCAGTCGCCCACGCGCAGCCAGGTGCTCAGCGCCCTCTCCTTCTGCAAGGTATTCGCGAGCTTAAAAGTGGCCAGAGTGAGGGTATCCCACGAGAAGCGATGATCGGTCGCTACGTTGCGTCCTATTCCATCCGGCTAACCTCGATGCTCAACGTTGGAACCCAGGCTTTTGCGGGAACGCATAGAGCGCGTTTCGAATGTGCAAGGCTTCTGCAAACTATAGCTCCGGATATGACTGAGTTTGCGGCCTCTATTCCGAACGGGCCGGAAGCTCAACATTTAGCATCCATTTCTGCTCAGACCGATGCCGTCATAAAAAGTCGCCGCTCCGGCGACTATTTCAACGATTTTTCGGTGGCAGACATTGAAGGTATTCGCGACGCCTTAAACGCACTTAAGCAACTATTGCCTGAGTTGCCCGAGCATCCAACGATCGGGGAGGATGCTCCCACCTGGTTCGACGTAAACCTGCTGGCAGATCATCTTGAACGCATCGCTACCGAACAAGGGGGCAATCTAGCGGGCTTCATTTCCACGCTTGGCCTGCGCATCCGGGGCATGCTGGCGGACCCCAGGCTCAGTTCGGTGATCAGCGGTGACGCAGAAACGTCGTTCTCGGGTTGGTTAGAAGATTACGTTGGCGCGAACGCTGCCGAAAACGGTTCAATAGCCGTGATTGACCTGTCTTTGGTTCCGTCGGAAATCGTCCATATCGTCGTGGCCGTTCTTGGCCGTCTGGTTTTCGAGTCTTTGCAGCGTTATCGGCGCTTGCACCCAGACGGAAAGTCTCTTCCGACGGCGATTGTCTTGGAAGAAGCGCACTCCTTTGTGCGACGAGGCCGGGATGATGATCTGCCCACGGCCGCTTCGCTCTGCCGAGAAACGTTCGAAAAGATCGCCCGAGAGGGGCGCAAATTTGGCCTTGGGCTTATTTTGTCGTCGCAACGACCCAGCGAGCTATCGGCCACTGTTCTGGCTCAATGCAATACCTTCCTGCTTCATCGCATCGTCAATGATGTAGACCAAGATTTGGTGCGACGACTCGTTCCAGACAACGTGGGCGCCCTTCTTCGCGACCTGCCCAGCCTCCCGTCTCGCCACGCCATCCTTTTAGGTTGGGCGACGCCATTGCCCATCCTTGTAGAAATGTCCGAGCTGCCGTTCGAACAACGGCCGCATTCGGCGGATCCGGATTTCTGGTCGGTGTGGTCGGGTAAATCAGAGCGAAAAATTGACTGGCCCGCGGTCGCTGCTGATTGGACGGGCAACCCGTAGAAAGGCTTGCATAAAATGCGTGGCAAAGGTGCGAGGTTCGGGCTTTATTTAGCTATCTCCTGTTGTTCGGGATCGTGGAGGATTAGCCAGACCATCCTGCTACCGCGCCTCGCGTGCGATGTCTTGGGCGGCGCCGGACGAGAAGCCAACGCGTAGAAGCGACTGGCGAAGGTCGTCCTGATTGATCCCCTCAAACTCGATGGGGTCACCGTCGCTGGCGAAAACGCCTTCAACAACAGAATCCCCATCGCGATAAGCTTCGCCTATCACGTCGCCTTTCTGAACAGTCTCGACCTTGAACCAGCTAATGCTGCCGTTATCGAATTTCAGCAACTTGACTGGTTGACCGTCGTAGCTGCCATCCAAAATAGTTTTCCAGCCCGCATCCATCACGATCCTCCTAGTCAGGTAACAAATACCACTCCCAGCGATACCCGCTCCGTGGCGATTCTGGAGAGCAGTAATTAAAACAGGAAAAAGATTATGGATGCAAAGTTGTGGGAAGACACAGTTATCACCGCCATTCGCGATGAAAAATGGCTCCACTCCTACCGACATCGCGATCTTCCCCTTCCGCAGATAAAACTAAAAGGAAACGCAGAGCAGAGACTCGGTGATCTAATCGATGTCGCGCCCAACGATCGCTTCTTTTTGTTGGAGGTCAAGGGCACGCGCGACGACATCAAAGCCGAGTGGCAAACCAAGAATCCTTCCAAAAATAATCAAAAAGATGCCGTTCGTGCTCACCTAAAGTGGGCCAGCGAAAACCCGAACCCACAAAACCTGTATCGGTCCTTAATTGGACACTTCTTGGCGTATTGGGTCGAGTATTCACCCTTGGAAGACGTGTCCTCGACAATCGAAAAAAACGCCACGCCCAGTGACGACGAACGGGTGGAAAGGAGAAGAATGTTGAAGCTCGGCGCGTGCGTAGCGGTTGAGTCCTATTTGCTTGCCTGCGCGTCGTTGGATGGCCCGCTGAGCGGCCTAAGCCAGGTCCGTAAATTGAAGCGCAGATTTAGCCTCTCCGTGGCGGATGCGGATGAAGGCGACTACGTCCTCAGGCAACAGATACCCTTGTGCCTTGTCTATGAAGGATTGGGTTACTTGGTTGAAAGGGATAGATCCAAGCCCTTTCTCACTATATCTTCAGCAACGGAACTTGGTTTAAAGCTTGAGGAGTTCAAAGAATACGTTACTAGCCTTTGCAGCTCATTCGGCGCTAATTCGGAGCCGATCCACGCCGTGGTCATGTCAACGTCCGGAAGCTTTTTTCGCATCGCGACAAGCACTCGAAAACTGATAGACCTTTTAGGTAAGTCCCCACTTCCGAATTCCGACGAGAAGTTGTCCAGTTGGGCCGAAAAGCGGTTGCAATACTACTCCGACGAGAAGAAGGCAGAGCTACGGGCATTAGCACCCGCCGAGCAATCGAAAATCAATAAACACTTAGCGCAAAAACGCCCCTAGCAAATGCACTCATCAACTTACATTTCTTCGTAGCACTGAACGAAGCGCTCAAACGTTAAACGATCGGGCCTTTTCGTCCAACGATCTCGATACCTATCGAGTGCATCATTTGCAGCACGCTCCGACGCGGCCGGTGAACGTTTTCGCAGCGCAGCCAAGTAGGCGGCCACCCAAATTCTTTGCTCAACACGAAGATTTGACGGCATACGGATCACGTTTAACGGACGGGTAGCGCACCTTAATGAACGTTTTCGTTATGTCAAGCGGACGTAGACTTATCGTCTGAAAAAATGAAACGAGCATGAAATTTATACTCTGGTAATAGTTGGAATAAATGGATAATTGCGCCTTCATTTGCAGGTAGTAACACTATCGTTGACTTGGCCATCCTTTCGGATGGCCTCGGACGGGGCAAGCGTTAAATCAGCCCCCTTGCCGCCATGCTCAACGGCGAACCAGCGCCCACCACCACGTGGTCGAGGACCCGAACGCCGATGAGTTGCAAGGCATCTTTCAGCTCGCGGGTGATGGCTCGGTCTGCCGCACTGGGTTCGGTGACACCGCTTGGATGATTGTGAGAAAAGATGACCGCGGCTGCGTTGATGGTCAGCGCTGCTCGGAGCACTTCCCTGATGTGGATGCTCGCGCCGTCGATGGTGCCGCTGGCCAGCTTCTCGGTGGAAAGGATCCGGTGCCTGTTGTCGAACCAGACCGCATAGAACTCTTCGTGCATCGGACCGCCGAGTCGCATCCGCAGGAAGTCTGCGGCATCGCTGGGATCGCCCATGCTGCCTTGGCGTTCCAGCCTGGCCAAGAGGACGCCTTCGACGGCGGCCAGCACATCGGCCCCGGTGGTCTTGCCGGTGAGGCGGTAAGCGTGTTTGCAGTCTTTGATGATGCCCATGTGCTGTCCCTCGACGCTGGATTGCGTCGTAGGCCTTCCGCAAGCGAAACGAAAAAGGCCAGTAGCACCCGGAGCCGGCCGCCGTGCGGCAGGTTGGAGGGCGGGAAAGACGCGGACGAGGGAACCCTTGCGCGGATCGACGTGAAGCGATGCTGGCCCACAGCAGGTGCGAGCCAGCGTTGGGGGAAACCATTTACACATAGACATCTAGCTGACTTTTCAGCCGCAGGCCTAGGCCAACGTTCGTGCGCTAAAGACCCATTTCCTCCATCAGAAAGGCGTGTCGTAGTCGGGTATGTCATCAACGGGGCTTCTGCTCGCCATCCGCGCCGCCGCTCGTCGACGCTGGTTTTCAGCATCAACGGGGCGAGATCGTCTTGGACGCTTACCTCTGAAGTCGCCGAAGAGTTCGTAGGCGTTCGTCGGATGACCCGATGGCGACCTCGCATCGACTTGAGCATTGATGTGCGCGTGGAGAAACCCGCAGGTGTAAAGCATCTTGTAGGCAGTCTTGACGTCCTGCGGGCGAACTCCAGTTTCCGACACCAGGGTTTCGTGAGATATCCCGTTCGATGAGGTCTTCCCGCAAGCGCCTCCTGACCAAACGGCGCGCACGACCCGCCCGCTACCGGAACCCAGGCAATCCCCGCGAAACCTGGTCTGGTATTGGCCGAGAGCCTCTCTGGGTGAGGGATGCTAAGCAGAAGAGCAAGACGATGGATCAACTGCGAATGTAGCCTGCGACGACCTGACGGCATGACGAAGCGCAGCCCAATCTTTGCCGCCGTATTGCCCGTATCGGCAAAGATCGGGAACGTCAAGTGGTTCTGCCGTGCAGACTGACGAAGACGTTTAGTCACCGTGCCAACGAGAGACGGCTGCGATCGTGCAGCAGCCGTCTCCGTTTAAATCACAGACGCGCATCAGCCGTTGGCGAGCCCGGTCCCCCCGCAGACCAGGCACTCCTCGACCGTCACCACGCCTTCGCCGAAACACGTGTGGCATTGCCCGAATGGATGGTCGGGGGTGGGGTCATATCCACTGCCTTCGCAATCGCGGCACTCCCTTTCGAAGTCGCTCCCCGCCCCGCGACACGCTGAACACGGCTTGCCGTTTCGGCGACAAAACATGTCATGACGCGCGCTCATGGCAACAATCCCGGATCGATCACCTGATGGCGATCGGAGACGTGGACGGAGTTGAAGATAAAGGTGCTGCCACGGAACGGTCCCGCGTCCAAGCGAACCAATACCCCATCCGATTGCACATCGATATGAAACGGACGGGACGATACCCGGCAATCGAAGAAGCTGCGGATGACAAAGGGCGTCTGTTGACCGAGAAGGTCACGCTTCTCTTCAACCTCCGCCAGCAGTTTCGGCTCCTGATAACGCGCCACCATCATATTGAGATATCGCGTGGGAATCGCGAGGTGGCCATAGCTGGTGTGGCCTGCCTTATACGCGTGCGCGTCGAGCCGATCCATGAAGCTTTTGAATCGTTTGAAATGAGGAAAGCCGTAGTCGGCGACAAAATGATCCAGCCGCTCCCGAAGCGTTTTGTGTGCGTAAAGGCGATCTTGCTCATATTGAAGCGCGGCCTCGATGAAGCCCTCGCTCATCACCGGGAACTGCATGAAGTCGTCTCGTGTAAAGGGCTTGTTGTCTTCAATCTCGACGGTAAGGAGCAAAACCTTTTTTGATGGCGGTGTTTCCGGGTCGTCACTGGGGACGGCGAAAGCAGTCATCTTCGCCAGCTCCCGCAGGGCATCGTTAGCGGCGGGGACAAGCTTGTCGCGGAAATCGGACAAGCGCGCCTGGATCGTTTGTGCGTAAGGTCCATTGTCCTTCACGCTGTCTTTCACGGCCTGCGGACCGGGCGGAAAAATGGCGACGCCGTGAAAGGCAGCGGTGCAGACGTCGCTCGGATCGGTGTCGGAGAACCGGTCCGGTTGGGTAAGGCGGACGCCGCTCAGCGCCAGCCAGCTTTGCATGGGCGGGTAGGCGGTGTAGCCGGCGTAGAACTGGGAATAAGCGCGATTGCCCGATGTGGGCGAAGAATCAGTGGTCATTTTGAGGCTCCATAGCAATACGGGGCGCCGCGTGGGCGTCCATCAATTGGGTCGAAGGAACCAGCGGGCTATGGGGCCTTTTTAGTTCGGTCGGACGCGATGTGACACGTCCGACGCAGTGCTCTGATTCCGTGAATTAGCCTACACCGGGACATGCGGCTCGGCAACATCTCGGTGCGAGGTGCTTCGATGTCGGCCTAGCTCCCGGCTCGATCGCGAGCCTACGCCAGACGCCCGTCCCCGATCCGATCATGCCCTCGCGCGGTGGGCCGTTGGCGGTGATTGAGGGTGTCGGTTGGGGTGTGAGATGCGGCAAAATGACGGCTCACCTTCATGGATGGCCATGGGAACCAAACCACCGCAATCGAAACCACTCGCACCCCTGAAAACCCCGATGGCTTGGGGGATCGACGGCAAGCGCATTTTCGCCAAAGACATCACGCGAGAAAATGTGGCTCGCATCAAGTCGAAGTTACCCCGCGATTTTGATGGCAATCGCGTCGAGCCGAATGTTGGAAATGATGACACCCGCGCCCACTTTTTCATTGAGGGGGAACGATTTTCGGGCAATGGCCTGCGTCGAAACGAGAGCAGCGAACGGCATGCGTATGCGCTGCGAACCCTATTGCAGCACTTGAAAAATGCGCGAAGCAAGATCGATGTCTTCACCGGCGGCCCGGTCAATCCAAAGACCCAATGGCGAAACGAGGTTTTCAAGTTTTCGCTGCTCGATGGGTGCAAATACCAATGGGTGGACGATCCCGAGACCCGCATTTGGATGAACCAGGAGGATTACCTCCAACCCGACATTGCCGGTCGCGACATCAAACGTTTTGCGGCGTCGCCGCGTTACCCATGGATCATCGTGGAGGTCGTCCACCACCATTGGCCTGACCCAAAAACCTGGGATGCCTTGGTCGAACTTTCCAAGCGAAATCACTTTGTCGCGTTCTACTGCGTCACCGAGACCCACCTCGTTTGGCAAATGAATGCCTACACCGTCAACGTTTCAAATCGGATGCGCCTGCGGGTCCAGCTTTACCTCCAAGATGGCGTTCTCTATGACGGCGAGGAGGCCATCCCCATTTACGGTGATAACGCCATCGAACGCCAAAAATCTGCGCATGGTTATCTCACCCGCGCTCGGGAAAAATACCTGTTGGAGCAGGAAAAGAAAGACGAATACAAAGCCAGCAAGAAGAAAGAAGTGGATGAGAAGATGAAGCGAGAAGCGGAGGGGCGGAAGGGGAGCGTATAGCCTTCGCGCCTCCCTTCGACGATACTTCACGCGCTCCACTGGATCGTCGGCATCAGCCAGCGCGCCTGATCTCGATTCGCCAACACGACGAACGCATCGATGATTTTTGTGCCGCAGTAAAACTCCAAATGGGCTTCGTTGGTCTCCCCGACTCGGATGAACGGTGGCGTAAACCACGCGTCTTCGATTCGAAGGCTAGCCGGGACTGCACAGGCCACGGTGTGGTCGCCTGGTCGGTGGTGGTGGGTCAGGTCATAGACCGCCCAAGGCCCAGTCAATTCATATCTTCCCGCCGCACGGTCGAACGCTCGGCGATAGAGATCATGCGCGGGCCGGTAGCGTTCCCATGATGGAAACCAACCAATGGCCATTTCAGCCAGATCCTGGCACTGAGACTTTGAAAACGCCCCCAGCTCGTCGGCGCCCGGCCTCACTAGAAAGAGCGAACCCAGCGCGATGGCTTCGCGTCGACACGCAGGCGGTGACTCGGCCGCCTGTATCGGTGCCAGCGTGTCGGGGCATTTCGAGGTCGTAGGGATAGGCATAGGGTCGGTTCTCCGCCCGGCAACCTAGCGGAAAATCGCAACCCGTCAAGATGGTGACCGTTGCTGTTCAGCCGCGCATCGGGTGCGCCAACGTTTACCAAGGTAAGGCCTTGGACTGACATAGCCCTTCATGCGATCGCGCCGTGTGCTCGCCATTCGATCCGCTCACGCTGTTAGAGCGGAGCAAGAGCGTAGGCAAAAATGGCGATGGCGGAAGAAAAAGCTGACAACAGTCCGACGACTTAAATACATCGCAAAATCTGTCGGGATAAATCTGGACAGATCAGCGAAATTAAAGGTGTTACATCAGCCCCCGAGCAGCCATGCTCACCGGCGAACCTGCGCCCACCACCACGTGGTCGAGGACACGCACGCCGATCAGCTGTAAGGCATCTTTCAGCTCGCGGGTGATGGCTCGGTCTGCCGCACTGGGCTCGGTGACGCCGCTTGGATGATTGTGAGAAAAGATAACCGCGGCTGCGTTGATGGTCAGCGCCGCTCGGATGACTTCCCTGATGTGGATGCTTGCGCCGTCAATGGTGCCGCTGGCGAGCTTCTCTGTGGCCAAAATCCGGTGCCTGTTATCAAGCCACACCGCGTGGAACTCTTCATGTTTGAGGCCACCAAGCCGCATCCGGAGGAAGTCGGCCACATCGCTGGGGTTGGCGATGCTGCCTTGGCGGTCAAGCTTGGCGTAGAGGATGCCTTCGGCAGCGGCCAGCACGTCCTGTTCCGTGGTCTTGCCGGTAAGTTTGTAGTTGCCTTTGTTGTCGCGAAGAATGCCCATGTCGTTTTCCCTCGACGCTGGATTGCGCCGTGGGTTTCGGGAAGCGGAGCGGGAAAAGGCGGGCAGCACCTGGAACAAGCGCCGTGCGCGTCGTGGAAGGCGGGAATGAAATGGACGAGGGCTTGCCCTTGCGCCGGCCGACCGCGAAGTGACGATGACCCACTTGAGGTGCAAGCCAGTGTCGGGGCGTGTGGGCTATTTCTCGGAGAGATGCTGGACTAGAGCTTCTGGGGCGAGGCCACTTTGCTTCAATAAAGAAACGACTACTGCCAAAACTGACCTTTGAGCTTCAGTGGTGGAACTCGAATCGACGGTGTCTTCAAGACCGATGAGTTGCCGCAACCTCCGCTCTCTGACCACATATAGGTCGCGCAGACCATCCAGGGCTTCTTGTCGCTCGATGTAGCCAGTGGTGACGTCTTGCCCTGAGCTGTGACCGAGCGCAAAAGCCACCGTACCCACGTTCTTCGACGAACCGAACAACTCACCGGCCAGCGTGCGGCGCAAGTCATGCAACCCGATCCGCAAACCGGGTTGAGCGGGCTGCCCATCGCGTTCGGGCAGCGCAGACCGCGCCATCAATAACTTCGAGACCTGTCGGTAATCGGTCAGATGAGCCTTCTCTGTGTTGGGATGCGGGAACACCAGATCGGTTCTTCCCGTGGGATAACGAGCGGTCGCGTTTAACTGACGCCGACGCTGGAGCAACTCGACGCACCAAGGGGTGAGTGGCACGTAGTGGTCCTTGCCGGCTTTGGTCGTTTCGGCCGAGAAGCACGCCCACCGCTCCTCAAAGTCGAAGTCCATCCACCGGATAAGCGCCGTTTCGGTTTTGCGTCCACCCCACAACAGGACCGCCATGACGTAATCCGCAACCACAGAGACACGAAACCGGTCGTCATGTCGCAGCGCTTCCAAACCCCTCAGCCACAACACGCCCTGCTCTTTCCGCGTGGGCAAACGCTTCTGGCGACGTTCCACCTTGGGCAGCGTTTTCCGGCTCTTGTTGCGCCATGACGAAAACGGATTGGTGGCGACCTTTGCCCCACTTGCCTGGTTCCAAGCAGTCGCACAATGGGTGATGCACTTGTGCGCCGTGGCCACATCTGCGCCTGGTCCACCACCTCGCTTGCGAGGTTGAGGCGCTTCTTTCTGACGCGCTTGGCGCGCCTTGCTCGCCTGAGCAAAGATCCCCGCAAAGTTGTCTTCGACCACATCGTCTGTGACTTCGGCCAGCGGCGTCTTCCATAGATCGGTTTCACCCATCCACATCAACAGTTTTTTCCGGTCCACCAACGAGCTGCTTTTCAGCCGCATGTGGCCGACGTCTTTGAGGCCTTGGTCGAGAAAAGTTTGGTAGACCACTCCGAAAGTGTTGTCGGTAAGGGCGCGCGCCTCTTCCCGGTCCCGCGCATGCTTCCGCTTTTCGGCCAGTGGATTCTTCCAGTGGGCCATCACGTTCAACCAGTCTTTGGCCTCTTTGCGAGCTTTGCTCTGGTCGCGCTGTTCGCTGAGCTTGAAGCGCTCACTGGTGCTGCCGCCGGTTTTCCGCTGCACGAAATAAGACTTGCGCGTCTTGGAGATGCGCACGCCAAACCCTTCATCTTTCAGATCACGGACCACCCAATCTTTGACATGGGCCGGCGTGGGTTCTGTGGCCAAGATCCGCGTGCTGGACCACTTGACCGGCCACTGTTCAAAGGTCAGGCTGCTGACCAGCGCGGTGCTTAAAACCATCTTCACCGCCGCCCGTTTTTCGGTCTTGGCGTCCATGCGCGATCCAGAAATGAGGTGCCCACATGCTACCAATCTCGGCTCCGGCTCGGCTCCCCCTGGTTATATTCGGACATCCCTCAGACAGGTTTGGATTTTCCGGAAAAATCCATGAAATGGCTCTGCATAGCGGTTTCGTCTCCCGAGAGCCTAATCACCAGCTCACCGTTTAACCAAGTGCAAAGAGCTTAAAATCCCTCGGCCGCAAGGCTATGCGGGTTCGATTCCCGCTCTGGGCACCATTGTGCGAGAGGCTTCTGGGTTAAAAGCGGTAAGTTCTAAAAAGTCTTGTGGCTGCCCTGTGGCTGCCCTGTGGCTGCCCCTGATTGAGGGAATGGTTAACCATAAGGACACGGTTGTACCGAAACGTATTCCCGCGGTCAGTAACGAGATGCTTTTGTTCTATGGAAAGGAGCTGGACGATCTGGTTCAGCTCCTTCCTTCTCAGGTGATCCTGATGACGGGTCTGAGCGAAAATCAGCTCCATGACCGCAAGCGGATGCGTCCGCCGTTGCCGCCCTTCCCCTCTCAGCGGAAACCCGGCGCTTCGTTGTGGTATTCGATGGGCTCAATACCTGCGAGTGGTTGACGTTGGCCGTTCACACGCTTGGCAGCGTCGCAACAGCCGCGCAACCTTTGCTGGAGATCGTTCCCGGCGACACGTTGCAGGTGAAGGCCACTATCGACAACCGTGACGTAGGCTTCATCCGCGAAGGGCAGCCAGCGGTGATCAAAGTGGCCGCCTTTCCGCATACGCACTATGGATACCTGAAAGGCAATGTCGTAGAGCTCTCAAACGACGCCGCTCAGGACAAGCGCCGTGGGTCTGTCTTCGTCGCCTACGTCCGACTGACCAGCAACAAAATGTGGATCGATGGACGCTGGGTGACATTAATGCCAGGCGAAGCGGTCAGTATCGAAATTACGACAGGGAAGCGGCGGGTAATCAGTTACTTCCTAGGGCCACTTATCAAGAGCACTTCGGAGAGTCTTCATGAACGCTGAAAAGAATGCAAAGAGACGGAGCGCGCGAAAGAAAGTCTTGTTTTATGAGCGCAAAAAAAGGCTGGGGGCGACATCGTCAGAAGGATGGCTCTGGCCACTGACAGCTGCAATAAAAGGAATGCCTCGTTGTGCCTTGATCGTATTCCTGTTGCTGGCAAGCACTCAGCTCGCCGCTCAGAACAGGAATGCGAAAGTTGATGCCGTCGCAGCAGTCAATTCCTCAACTACAACACAGGAAGCACAGAACGACGCGAATAAAGCCTGGGGCATTGCGATAAAGCTGATTCAGGTGCGGGGTGGATTTATTTCGATGGACGCTCTCGAAGACATCGCCGGATTCAGTCTAAAAAAAGAATTCCACGGAAAAGGCTACGAAAGCGCATATGGAGCAACTGGCTCGGGAGGCTCAAATTTCAGCGTAACAGACTATAAAACGAATATTTCTAAAATATTGGAAAATGGGGCAGAAAAGGATATCGACGCCCCACAAAGCCACGTCACACTCACCATGCCAGAAAACGGGTGCGTCACCACTGATCAAATGAAATCTGACCTTTCTGGCTTGGGCCTTGAATATATCAAATCGTCCACGTTGGTAAATGCAACTGATTATTTCTCCAAAGAAAATGAATACGTCGACATTGCCTACCAAAATTACAACATACAAAAAGCGTTGGGGTCCAATCCCGAGAAAAATCGTTGTGTGAATAAGGTATCTATTAGGGGAACCAAGTTAGTTCATCAAGAACATTTAGTGAAATAGCATCGAACTTCAACGGAAGGAGAATCACATGGCCACAATGTCACCACAACTAACGCAGATCCTCGCCGACCTTGCAAATAGCCTTGGCGGGACGAGCAACCCTGCTTACATCAACATTCTCAACGCTATCAACTCGTCTCCCGACCTTTTTAATCAATTGGATGCCGCCGCCTCCAGCAACCCACCGAACCTTACGGCCATAACTTATGGCAACGGATTAGGAGGAGACATGTCCGGCACTACCATGGCGCTGAATGCGGGCTTGTTCACTAACACTGATCCAACCCAGCTGAACAACGATTTCGTTGCCGTCATGGGGCACGAAATATGGCATGCCGAAGATGCAGCGACCGTAAGCCAAGAAAGAACTGCTCTCTATAACGATGGAACTCTCTCCGGAGGGGCAACTCAATCTATACCAATCTCGGCTCCGACTCGGCTCCCCCTGGAGATGATCGGATACCCCTCAGACAGGTTTGGATTTTCCGGAAAAATTCACGGAATGGCTCTGCATAGCGGTTTCCTCTCCAGGGAGCCTAGCCAGAAGCTCACCGACCAATGCTTGCGAAGACAAAAGGCGATCTGGTAAGTGGAAAGGGTTTCCACCCGACCCAGCTAGGCTTGCCCTATGTGATTCAAAGAAATTTCCAAGTCGTCCGACAAATGTCAAACCTCACCGCACCATCGTCGGGCCAGCCTGTTGTTGGATCGGTGGCGCCTGTTGCTGGATTTGCTGCTGCATTTGCTGCTGGGCCGGAGCTTGCTGCGCGTTCTGTTGCCAAGTCGAACTATGCTGTTCGATCGGCGTGTTGACGGCTTGGGCAGTGTCTACGCCGTTGGCAACTTGTTTGGCGGGTGAGCGCAGATCACCTTGAACGGCAAACGCCTTTGAGCCGTCATCGCTCAACACCACGTGGTCCACTTTGTTGAGGCCGTAGGCCAGAGCACCGACTGTCACCCCGGCAGCCAAGTTGGCGCTATGTTGATCCGGTGTTCGTCCGTTCTGGGCATCGAGGCGATGCACTGCAGTCAGCGCTTGCTGATACATGGTATGGTCGGGATGGTTTTTGTCGTCCAGCCGAGGCGCAGCGCTCTGTGTGTTTGGGGCCGGGGTCTGACTGCGTTGAAGCGCTTTCAATGTCTCCGGGCCAGCCTTGCCATCAACCGTCAGATGGTGATCGTGCTGAAAGGTTTCCACAGCATGTTGTGTGCCTGCACCGAAGTGGCTATCAGGCTTCAAGGCATGGCCATGGGCGTCGGTGTAGCCAAGCTTGATCAGGTTCGTTTGCAACTCACGAACGGCATCACCATGGGCACCTTGTTTGAGAACGCTGTCGGCCGGGTGCACCTTGTGACGACCTGCTGCAGCTGGCTCGATGGGGAGTGCCACCTCACCCCTGGCAAGGTGCTGCATCACCTCTGGCGTTAACGCCTTTTCCCACTTGTTGAACTCTGCCTGGCGCGCGTCTAGCCCGTTATAGCCGCCATTGATCGCTGCGGTTGCTGCGCGCACATCGGAGTGCGCGGCTTCGGGCACTTTGTTTTCCCAATACCAAGTGGCGATCTTCGAAGCGTTCTGCTGCTCGGCGGCGAGTTCCGGGTGCTTGACCAGATCGACCCCAAGCGCGTCGCCAGCCTCCTTGTAATTAGCTTTTCCGGTCAGCTGCATGTAGCCACGCCCGCGATACGTGTAACCGTCGCCAAGCTGATCGTTGCCGTTACGGCCGCCATACATCAATTCAGCTAGCTTCTCGGGCTTGCCTTGCATCGCTTCCACACGGGCCGTTTCCAGCGCCGCATCGCCATCACGATGGGCGGATTGAACTGGAATTTGCGATATGCCCTGGGGATATCGGAAGCCTTCTTCTAGGCGGGTCAGCCCCTGCGATTCTTCGCTGACCTGTGCCATGAAATTCGCCAGCTCTTTGGGCGAGGTGATACCCGCCTTTGCGGCCTGTTGCAGCAGCTGCGCTTCTCGTTCCGTAGCCATGGAAACTCCTAAATATGCGACTGAAGGGCTTGCCCGCAACACCTGCCCGGCACGGCAGAAGATCTTTTAGGGAAGTTCGATCGTCGACAAGGTTGAGGGATCAAAGTTCTTGAACTGGACTACGCCAAAATCCTTCGGCATCAGGTCAAGCGACTTTTGCTTGCCCGTGTCCTGATCAGCGACGGCGCGCTTGACCTCGTGCAACAACCAGTCCTTTTGCTCGCGGGAATAGACGAAGGTGTATTCGTTAGACCAATGCTCGCGGGATCCACCTTCCGTGACGATCGTAAATTCGCCCTTGGCTATCCGGCTATAACTGTAGGGATCGCCCGAGATCCCGCCGCACTGCGCACATGGCACAATCTTGTCGTTCTGCGCGGTTTTTTGTAATTGTCCGGCAGCGTCGCGCGTCAGGAGTAACACTGTGCGTGACAGTCCTTCGCCCAGCTTCTCGTTGCCATTGATGGCTGGATCGAGAACCAGGAGCGCATCTGTTGTTCCATCGCCGGTGAGGTCGCCAGTCTTGGAGTCCAGAATTTTGGCGCCGTTCGTGGCAAACGCTTTCAAATTATCCGTGTCAGTTTTGCGTCCCTGGCTTCGGATGGGTGCAGGCTGGTTCGTGGCAGCTGGCGTCGACGTCGCGATAGAACTTTGAGGTACCGTGGCTTCATTCTGTGGCGCAGAACCACTGGCGCTGTATGCAGGGAGCAACACGCACCATAAGATGGCGCCGCTAAGAATTGAAAAACTTTTCATAGGAAGGCCTGTGACTGTGACTTGGACGGGCGGAGATAACGCTCAGCCGTGTGAACGCCATCTGCGCCCGCGGTCAGTGGACGGTTTGAGTTTGAGAAAGTTGGGCTTGGCCCTGAACCAGGCATCATGTGCTTTGGTCCTTGCCCATTGGCATTCAGCGCGTTGGCATTGTTCGACGTGATGCGTAAATCCACCACCGTGCTCCTTGCGTCGGTTGCTCCGAGTCTATCCTCATTGCGGCAACGCTTAACTCGATCCGCGCACAATCAGAAATCCCTCACGCGCGAAGTGTGACTAGGATGGCAATCCTTATAGCGTGAGACCCATGAGTAATCGCGTTAAGGGCGCTTCGGTTTGCCATCGGCATCACGTCCCGCGGTCCGCGTACTGTCATCGCCCCCGTTGCCACCAGAGCCCGCTGCCGGATCGTTACCTTCGCCGCCGACTTCACCGTCAACACCCGCAGCGCCTTTATCGCCTGGCTTGGGATTGCTTTGGTTGACCTTGCTCGGATCGTCTTTGTCGTTCATGGGGACTTCCTCTATTGAACTCTTGATCGGCAGCATAGACGCCAGGCACATCAAGGCCCGATGAAGGGAAACTCGGTCCGCAGGATCGGCCAGCAATGAAAAATAAGCGCAGCGCACGGCCTAGCCGAACGGCGCAGATGTAGGTGCGGAAACGCTTGCGGGGTCACAGACGCGTAGCGACTAATGAAGATAAATGAAGCTCCAGGTAGCGCCATCTCCGGGCGGCGCTCTTGTCGGCCAGCACTTCTTATTCGTGGAAAACCGTTATGACGCCGGATTCTCGTCATACTGCACAGTCATCAGGTCAAACCCAAACGGTGTAAGTCATCAAACAGGAAGTGCCGAAAGAGTTGGCGTCAGGCCAGATCCACG
>Ga0302315_10000321_pt1 | contig 56396 bp, 47 predicted proteins | sample III_Palsa_N3_1_FD_200532 | JGI IMG/M metagenome (GOLD analysis project Ga0302315, IMG submission 200532) | Peat permafrost microbial communities from Stordalen Mire near Abisko, Sweden - III_Palsa_N3_1 | ecosystem: Environmental > Terrestrial > Soil > Palsa > Peat permafrost | place: Sweden...
GCCTGTCGGTGCAATACTGTTTTATATCATCAACTGACTCCTGTATCTCGCCCATCTCAAAATTCGCCAGGCCCCAGTTTTGGTTCTTGCCGGCAAACCAAAGTTTAGCATGGTGCACCTGTATGGCCGACATAAATTCGCCCAATCCGGGCTTATAGCTTTTTGCCAATTGCCTGTTCAAGCTATCAACCTGTGCCTGCAGGTTGGCTGTATTGTTATTGCAACCAAAAGCAAGTAAAATCGATATCAAAAAGCTAATATTCAGGCATCTCAAAAATAAGGGGTGTGTATTCATCTAATAAAGATGAAAATTTTAACAGGAATAATTTAATGATTTTATTTAAAAATTCATTAAAAATAGAGTTTGTTTAGCCCTATGTTTCCCCCAAATTGTATTATTTATATCACCCCATTGCATTTCACGGTTCAAAGTTTAAATTAGGGTTCTCAATTTAAACCTATGACAGCCATCACAAATGAGCCCGCAAACTGGAGCGCCACGCAAAAAGTGGTTTTCAGGTTTTGCTTCATATTTTTTATCCTGTACATATTTTTTGAACCGAACGGCGTATTGCCCATGTCGGATTGGCTGTCGGGTATTTATCTTGAGCCATTTCATACGCTTATCCCCCGGCTGGCAAAGCATGTGCTGCGCATGGCCCAGCCCGTTGTTATTGAGCAAACAGGCAGCGGCGATACCACTTATGATTACCTGATAATGCTGTTTATCATCGTACTGGCCTTCATCGGTATGCTAATATGGTCGGTAACAGGGCGAGATACCAAAAACTATAACAAGCTATATTACTGGCTCTGCGTATTTGTACGCTATTACGTGGCCATTACCATGGTGGTTTATGGCAGTATTAAAATAGTTAAACTACAGTTCCCGGCACCGGGCTTTTATAGGCTGATGGAACCGGTAGGCAACATGTCGCCCATGGGGTTGGCCTGGACTTATATGGGCTACTCCACCGGCTTTAACTACATTACCGGCCTTGCCGAGTTTAGCTGCGGGGTTTTGCTATTCTTCCGCCGTACCACTACTTTGGGTGCCATTGTGGGCATAGTGGTAGCAGGCAATGTTATGGCTGTTAATTATTGTTTTGATGTACCGGTAAAGTTATTATCGACCATGCTGGTAGTGATGTGTATATTCCTGCTGTTCAGGGATTACCACCGGCTGGTCAACTTCTTCTTTAAAAATAAGGATGCCGCGCCATCAAACCTTTCGCCCCATCGCTTCAGGGCAAAAGGGAAAAACATCGCGCTTATAGTTGTTAAGTGTTTACTGATCGTATGGGTATTATACACCGACCTGTTTACCGCATTGTACTATGGTTCGCCCGATGATGCCAAAAAGCCCCCTTTTTATGGCGTGTATAAAGTGCAATATTTTATACGTGGCAAGGATACCCTGCCCCCGCTTATTACTGATACCGTACGATGGAGAAAGCTGCTGATAGACGAAAGCGCCAACGTACAATTGATGGACGACAGCCTGATCAGCTACCAATTCATCCCGGATACTGTTCATCATCACTTTATTATAAGCCGGCATAAATATATACTCAGGTACACCGTACTAAAACCGGATACCATACTGCTGCAAGGCACCTGGAAAAAGGATTCGGTACAAATTAAACTGGTAAAGCAACCTGTTAATGCATTCCCGTTAATGAGCCGTGGCTTTCATTGGGTGAACGAGGTGGGGTATAATAGATGATTTTTAGTGATTAGAGGTTAGTGATTCGTTGCTTTTTACTTCTTGTTGATGTTCGGAAGATGGGAGTTTATATCTCTTATCGTCACGTCATGCCGAACTTGTTTCGGCATCCCACAAGATGTATTGCCCGTATGATGGCAGCTTAGCAGATGAAGTGCCGAAACAAGTTCGGCATGACGCTTTTTAATCACCGAATACCCTAAGTAGCAAAAAAGCGGGCCTAAAGCCCGCTCTTAGCATCAAATCAAATTATTAAATCAACCTATTGTATTTTCAACTAATCACTGATCACTAGCCTCTGATCACTAATCCCATTTTCAACTAATCACTGATCACTAACCTCCAATCACTAACCTATTCTTCTTCAGGCAAACCCATCCGGCTGCTTTCGTAGTGTTTTAATATTTTGGCTTCTACGTAAAAAATGATCTCCTCGGCTATGTTTTTGGACTGATCGCCCACCCTCTCCAGTTTGCGGATGATAGAAAGTATGTAAAGCGACTCGGGCAAACTATCAATATCAGCCTTTATCACGTCAGCAACTGCATTTGGCGCATTATCATTTATCGCGTCCAGCACATCATCGCGCTTAAAAATGCTGCGGGCAAGCACGGTATCTTCCTTTTCAAAAGCGGTGCGGGTATCGGTTAATATATTTACGGCCTCGTCGTACATGCGTATCAGCGCGGTGCTTTCCAGCGCGGCAACATCAAAATTAACCGATGATTGTACCACATATTTTGCTATGCCGGCGGCTATATCGCCAATGCGCTCCAGGTTGGTATTTATCTTTAGCGCTGCTAATAAAAAGCGCAGGTCGATAGCTACCGGGCAATGCAGGGCGAAAATATTTTCGCAATCCCTGTCGATTTTAAGCTCAAAGGAATTTACCCTTTTTTCCTTGATCAAAACCTCACGCGCCAAATCCTTATCAAACTGTACCATGGCTTCTTTGGCCTTGTTCAATTGCGATTGAACTAAGATCCACATGTTAACCAGTTCCTTTTTAAGCGCTGTTATTTCGTTCTCTAATGGTGTCATATAAGCCCCCTAACCCCCTAAAGGGGGAATTTTTAAGTTTATTAATTAATCTTTTTATACCTATGTTTTATTTCTCCCCCTTTAGGGGGTCGGGGGGCCCTAACTAAACCTTCCCGTTATATAATTCTGTGTGCGCTGATCTGTAGGGTTGGTGAACATTTGTTTGGTATCATCAAACTCCACCAGTTCGCCCATGTAAAAGAACGCAGTTTTATCGCTCACGCGTGCTGCCTGCTGCATATTATGTGTTACAATAATAAGCGTATATTTTGCTTTTAGCTCATGAAATAACGCTTCAACGCTCGATGTTGATATAGGGTCGAGCGCTGATGTTGGCTCATCAAACAAGATCAGCTCAGGCTCCATAGCAATGGCGCGTGCAATACACAAACGCTGCTGCTGTCCGCCCGATAAAAATGTGCCCTTTTTATGCAGCGAGTCCTTCACCTCTTTCCATAGCGCGGCACTGGTTAATGATTTTTCTACGATCACATCCTTATCGGCTTTTGATACCTTAAGGCCGTTAAGCAGGTAACCCGCTATTACATTTTCGTAAATGCTAAGGTTGGGGAATGGGTTAGGCCGCTGAAAAACCATGCCTATTTTATAGCGTACATAAATGGCGTTCATGTCATAAACATTTTGTCCATCAAGTAGTATTTTACCGTTTGATGTTGCGCCGGGTATCAGTTCGTGCATGCGGTTAATGCCGCGCAGAAACGTTGTTTTACCACAGCCCGAAGGGCCCATCACAGCAATAACTTCGTTTCTTTTTATGCTGATGTTCACATCTTTTACCACCTGGTGGGTGCCAAAAAATGAGTTATAATTCTCAGCCTTTACAATTGTACTTTCCATTTTCTTGTTATCACTTTTGTGACGATGTTTAATACTAAAACAAACATTAATAATATAAATGATGCCCCCCATGCCAGGTTGTGCCAATCGTCGTACGGGCTGGTGGCATAGGTAAATATCAGGTGGGGCAAACTTTCCATTGGTTTGGTAACCGAGATTGATAAATACGGGTTGCCAAAGGCGGTAAACAGCAATGGCGCTGTTTCGCCAATGATCCGCGCTATCGATAGCATGATCCCCGATAAGATCCCCGCGAAACCACAGGGGATGATCACTTTTAAAATTACCCGGTGATACGGCACCCCTAATGAAAGGGCCGCTTCTTTTAATGAATCGGGTAATAGTTTAAGGGTCTGTTCTGTTGATCTGATGACTATAGGCAGCATCATAATTGCTAAGGCAACACTACCCGACAAGGCCGAGAATGTGCCCAATGGTTTCACTATCCAGAAATAAACTACGATACCTACTACTATTGATGGTACACCCTGCAAAATATCAACACACAAACCACTATAATAGGCCAGCTTTGTTTTTGGGTTTTCGCTCAGGTAAATACCTGCCAGCATACCAACGGGTATAGCAATTACAGATGCTATTAAAACCATTATAAAACTACCCAGTAAGGCATTGGCTATGCCGCCGCCGATCTCGCCAACGGGCGCGGGTACATGTGTTAAAAAGTGCCAGTTAACCTGCCCTGCACCTTGCTTTATAATGTAAAGCAGTATAATGATCAAAGGCAGTGTAATTAAAAAGGCAAAAAATATAATTATCCCTTTAAATATCCCGCTCTTGGTGTTTCTTAATCCTATTCTTGCTTCCATCAGATCAATCGTTAGTAAATCGTGTGATTATCCGCTTACCTATCAGGTTAATAATAACCGTTACAAAAAACAGCACTAAACCAAGTTCGATCAGTGCCGATAGGTATTGGGTATGATCGGCCTCGGTAAATTCATTGGCAATAACGCTGGCCATGGTATTACCCGGGCCAAAAATGGCGTTCTTTATACTATCGGCCACGGCACTGGTGTTACCAATAAGCATGGTAACGGCCATGGTTTCGCCTAAGGCCCTGCCTAACGACAGCAATACCCCTGCAAATAACCCCGAACGTGTATAAGGCATAATTACGCTCCGTATCACCTCAAAACGTGTTGCGCCTAAAGCATAAGCGCCTTCCTTTAATGGCGATGGCACCATGCGGATAAGAGTTATGCCCAATGATGCCGCGTAAGGAATGATCATTACTGCCAAAATAAGCGATGATGTGAAAACACCAATGCCATAAGGGGCAACATGTATCTTCATTTCGAAAGTACGTACCAGCGGTACCAGCACAAATAATCCCCAAAAACCATAAATGATAGATGGTACGGCGGCAATAAGCTCAACAGTATTTTTCAGCAGATCGGATAGCCAGCCTTTGGGATTATACTCGCCCAGGTAAATAGCAATAGCGTATGAAAACGGAATAGATATAATAAGCGCGATGAATGAGGTAAGCAGCGTACCCACTAAAAATGGATAAGCCCCGTAAATATTACTTACCGGATCCCATACCTTACCCCACAAAAAACCTATCCCTAATGATTTGATGGATGGCATTGATTCCACAATAAGTGTGGCCAGCACGCCTAATATGATCAGCACCAAAAGAATGCTCATCGCTATCAATATCCGCTTAAAAATGGTTTCCCATTTAAGCTGGCTGTTTGATAGGTTTAATCTTTTATTTTCCACAGATTATGTATTATTTGAGTAGAAAGCTAAAAGCAGAAAGCTAAAAGCAAAGGGCAATTAAAAAATGCTTCTTCACTTTTAGTTTTCCGCTTCAGGCTTTTTGCTTTAAGCTTTTGGCCTGTTATAAAATTGCTTTACCGTTGTAGGTAGCCGATTTTAATATTTGTTCAGCAACTTTTACAGCCGATTTTGAAAGCGGCGCATAGTTTAAAGCAGCACAATCAGCCTGCCCCTGGTGAATATTCCACCATAGCAGTTTTACTAATTGTGTAGCCCTTTCTTTTGTGCGGCTGTTATAATTTTGCTCCTTGTATATCAAAGCCCAGGTAAAGCTGGCAATAGGGTAACCTTTAGGGTTATCAGTATCGGTAATTGATACTTTTGAATCCGCAGGTATAACAACATTACTTGCTAAAGTGGTAGCTACAATAGTCGGGGTAATAAACTTGCCGCTTTTGTTTTGGATATTAGCAAAAGGCATGTGGTTTTGTGCAGCATAAGCTAACTCAACATAACCTATAGCGCCGGGGGTGTTTTTAACCAAACCCGCAACACCTTCGCTGCCTTTACCGCCTAAACCTGCCGGCCAGTTAACCGCGCTGGCTTTACCAACACGCTTAGCCCAATCAGCATTTACCTTAGTTAAGTAATCGGTAAATATGAATGATGTACCGCTACCGTCTGAACGGTGTATAACTACGATAGGAAGATCAGGCAGATTAACGCCCTTATTGGTGGCTTTAATTTCAGCACTGTTCCAGCTGGTTATTTTACCAAGATAGATATCGGCTAAGTCTTTACCATTAAGGTTTAACGCAGCGCTAACACCGGGGATGTTATAAGTCATTGGAATATGCAATACAGGTGCGCTCATTTTGGCTGTCTGATCAGCATTCAACGGAGCATCCGAATCACCAAAATCAACAGTTTTATTAGTCAGCTGTAATATACCGCCGCCAGAACCGATTGACTGATAGTTAACCTTTGAGGCTGTATATTGAGAAAACATTTTTGAAAAAAGCGGGTAAACAAAGGTACTTCCGGCACCTAATAAGGTGTTATCCTGTGCCGAAGCCGCCATTGTTATACATGATGCTGCTAATGCAACAACCGCTAACTTTAAACTTTTCATTACTTTCATCATCTGTTATTTTATATTTATTTGTTTGTGTTATTATTTACCGAATGTGTAGAAGAATGTCATTCTGTAAACTAAAGTGTGGTTGTCAGGTAAATAACCGGTTGTAGTTTCGTCTAACTGATCTTTGTATTGTACAAACCATACGTTTGGCATAAAGTGGATGTTTTTAGCAGGAGTAAAATCTAAACCTGCTGTAACAAATTTTTCTTTTTCTGTAGGATCGTATGAACTGTAGTTAGTATTAACAGTGTAAGTATTAGCACCGTTAAATTTAGTATCAGGATTGTAGCTATCGAAACGTGCAAACCAACCCCATTTGTTTTTAACGATAGCGCCTTTAGCCCATAACGAAAGGCCTTGTGCAGTTACATTCTGAGCTGTGAATGTGTTTTTATCGGTAACACCTAAACCAAATTGTTGAGTATATGCCTCAACACCCACTGTTAAAGGTGAACTGTTGTACGAAACAAATATCTTATACATATTGTGCTCTTGTGTGCCTAAAACACCAGAAGGAAGAACTGTAGTAGCTACAGGCGTATTAGATTGAGTTTTTGCATAATCCGCATATAAATCTACATATAGTTTGTTATCCAGGAATTTACCCCACAAATCACCATAGAATATTTTAAAGAAACCTGTATTTGGGTTTGGATTAAGTACAGCGGTTGTGCTACCACCAAGTGCTGGAGTAACATATACCGAAGTCAGGTTTGATTGGGTATTATCACCAATCATAAATACGTAACCAAAGTTTTTAGTTTTAGGGTCAAATGTTCCCTGTAAAGCAGCACCCACATCATAAGAGTTGTTTTTGTGGAAGTCGGTAATAGTCCTTTCAATTGAACGGTACCCCCAGGTGGTTTCCGATAATGAAGTCGGAGCGTTTGTACCAGGCTCGTTTAACGCGAAACTTGGGGTGCTCATTTCACCGACAACCAAGTCGGTACCTGGCCAAATTTCTCTTGTACGCAAGTTAAAGTTTTTGATGTAGAATGACATTTTGCCATCAGCTAAGTTGTCACCGCTAACAACGCTAGAAGTAGAACTTGAAGGTAATGTGTTTTCGTTTGGCTCAGATGCCAACAAAACCTCAGCTTTGAATTTTTGGTTGATTTCATAATCATAACCTAAATAAATACGACGGAATTGGAATGCGTTTCTGTTAGAAGGTGTTTGGTAATAGTTATTTTCTTTACCTTGAGTAGAAGTTAAAGCTGGAGAATGCTGATCGTAGTAAGCATCACCAAATGCATAACCCCATAATCTTCTTTGCGGGTGCCATGCGGTATCAACCGGGTCGTCAGTTTTTATCACTTTAGTAGTGTTAGCTTTTTTATCGGCATTTGCTGCGGCAGCTGAATCAGCTTTAGCAACATCTTTTTTATGCATTGTCTCTGCAGATGCGTAGGTAGTTTGTGCCTTAACTGTAATGCCCGTCATTAACAATCCTGTTAATAAGGCAGTACCAAATAGTTTCGTAAACATTTTTTTCATAATGCAATTAGCTTAATTAATTTTTGCTCCAAAGGTGCGGAGCGCAGGTTACCTTAATATTAAGGATGCATTAACATTTGGTAATGTTATTTAAATATTAAGTGAACGAAAAAGACATACTATGAGTAGGGTTATTTTAATTATTGATTAAGAAGTACCTATTCAAATACCTGTATACAAGCGTATTACAATCAAAATACATTGCGCTCGATTTCTTCATACAGAATTAACATAGCATAATATTTGCTTAATATCGCCTTAACATAAGCCACTTAATTTAGCGCCATTCAATAATGCAGGCGCAATGGGCGGTTTTTTCCAGAACTATTTTTTAAACGGGGCTCAGTTTTATAATTTATTTGATCAGGCGGCTAAAAACGCGGTTGAAATGGCTACCCTGCTGGTAAATGTGGTAAACAGCGACGTTACCGAAGAGCGGGAGCTTCTTTTCAAACAAATTGACAGGCTGGAAAACACCGGCGATGATATTACCCACAAAATCTATCTCGCGCTTGATAAGGTAGTTTTTACCCCGCTAAACCGTAAAGACATACATACCCTGGCTTCGGCTATTGATGATGTTGCAGATTATATACATGAAGCCAGCGAGCGCATGTATCTGTATAACATAATTGAATTTGTACCTGCCATAAAAGAGATAGCCGCTATTATTTTAAATGCCTGCCTCGAAATAGAAAGATCCGTTAATATGCTGCGGGTATCTGCCGAGCGGGATATGATACTTAGTTCATGCAGGCAGATAAAAGATTACGAGCATCAGTCAGACCAGATCTATTATAACTCATTGGCCTATCTTTTCGCTAACGAGAAGGATGCCATCAACCTCATTAAATATCGCGAAATACTTCACTCCCTTGAAACCACCACCAATAAATGTAAAGCCGCCACCGAGGTATTGCAGGCGATATTAGTGAATAGTTTTTAATTTAGTTGGCGAATGAGCGATTTAGTGAATGAGTGAGTAGTTTGATTAAATTTGCACATCAACCCCTCAATAAGTCACTCATTCGCTCATTCACTAATTCACTAATTAAAATGAAGTACTGTTTAACCCTCGATCTGATTGATGACCCGGCGCTTATAAAGGCCTATGAAGAACATCACCGGCATGTTTGGCCCGAAATATTGGCAAGTATTAAGCATTCCGGCATTACCAATATGGAGATCTATCGTTTCGAAACGCGCCTGTTCATGATCATGGAAACAGATGAGAGTTTCAGCTTTGAATGTAAAGCGGCCATGGATGCAAGCAACCCTAAAGTACAGGAATGGGAAACCCTGATGCTGAAATATCAGCAGCCATTTAAAAACTCTTCGGAAAAATGGGTTTTGATGGATAAAATATTCCAGCTTTAATAGCATAAACCTTAAGATTGGAAACTTCACAGTCATTTTTTTCAGACCTTTGCGGCAATATGAATAATACCGATACCACTACCGATCAAAAATATCAATCTTTAACAAAACTTGCCGAAGGCGATTTCCAGGCATTTTTATATGACTGCGATGGCACCCTTGCCGATAATATGGGCGCGCATAAAAAAACCTATGTACGCGTAGCCGCTGATGAAGGTGTGTTAATTGATGCCAATTTGATTGACGAGTTAGCTGGCTGGCCTGTGGTTGATGTAGTAGGGCAAATAAACAAACGTTACAACAGCACATTTGATCCTGCTGCATTTGCGGCGCAACGAGAGAAAATATTCTTTAATGAATATATTGAGCAAACACAGCCCATCACCTACGTGGTAAACCACCTGAAAGCCCACGCGGGTAAAGTAAAAATAGGTGTGGTATCTGGCGGGGTCAGGGAAACCGTTGAAAAAACATTAAGCGTATTAGGCATCCTGCATTTAGCCGAGGTACTGGTTTGCGCAGGCGAAACACCACGCGGCAAGCCATATCCCGATCCTTTTTTAGCTGCTGCCGAAAAACTTGGCGTAGCCCCCGCGCATTGCCTTGTTTTTGAAGATGGCGATGCGGGCACCAAAGCAGCCGAAGCTGCGGGCATGAGGTGGGTCAGGATTGATAAGGTGTAACATAAAAAATTTGTCATCCTGAGCGAGCGAAGGATCTATTATACGAGCGAATGGTCACCATGCGCTTGGTGTACTACCAGGTAGATCCTTCGCTGCGCTCAGGATGACAAAATCAGGCAACCCATGCCCATAAAATATCGTATATTAAATTAAATCTTTGGTTAAAAATTTCTTAATACGGCTTAAATTACAGAAACTTGTTCCAGTAAACTTTATCGGGCTAAACCGCTATACTTCAGCGCTTATGAAAAAAACTTACACGGCAATTATTACAGGTTTTATATTGATGATTTTTGCCGGTAGTACATTTGGGCAACAAGTACTGGTTACTGATGCACAAAAAAAGGGATTGAATGATCTTTCTATAAAAAGGAATGCATCATTTATCAGCTCACACAAAAAAGCGCTGGCGCTGGCCGCAAGTCATGGTTGGCTTATCCGCAAAAAATTAAAGAACGGCGCGCTTATCTCCTTACAGGGCTTAAACAGCCTGGGCCTGCCAGTTTACTTAAAGACTAATGATAATATAATTTCCGCCGCGACAACACAAACCAATAAAGTACAACCGGGTGGCTCTTTGGGTTTAAACTTATCAGGTTCAAGCAGTATTTTAGCTAATAAACTGGCCATTTGGGATGGCGGCGCAGTATATGCTGCCCACCAGGAATTTGCAGGTAAAACCATTACTATCAATACTACCGAGGCTATACTCGACCACTCTACACACGTAGCGGGTACTATGATCGCAAAAGGTGTTTATCCACCGGCAAAAGGCATGGCTTTTAATGCCTCTACACTGCAATCGTATGATTTTGACAATGATATTACCACCATAACCGCCGCCGCCCCGGGCCTGATCCTTTCCAACCATTCCTATGGCGATGAGGCCGGATGGGATATTGATGATAATGGCAACTGGGATTGGTACGGCATACCAGGCGATACCGTTGATTATACCTTCGGCATTTATAACCAGCGCACCGCTGATTTTGACCAGATAGCTTATAACGCCCCTCATTACCTGATCGTCGAGTCGGCGGGCAATGCCCGTGGTTATTCCGGCCCTGCCATTGGCGGCACTTATTACGGCTACAGGAGCGCCACCGATGGTACCCTGGTATTAAAAACACGTACCGCTGCCGATATGATCAGCAGCCAGCAGGGATATGATGGTATCAGTTCAACGGGCAATGCAAAAAACATATTAACGGTGGGCGCGGTAGGGCCATTACCCTTTGGGCCTGCCAACAGCCAGGCTATAGCTATAACTTATTTCAGCAGCTATGGCCCTACAGATGACGGGCGCGTTAAACCCGATATCGCGGGCATGGGCTTAAATGTACTGTCGTGCGGTGTTATTGATCCTACCAGCTACCTGGTTTTATCGGGCACATCCATGTCATCGCCTAATGTTACCGGTTCGCTTTATTTGCTACAGGAATATTATGCCCAAAAACATTCAAATACTTTTATGCTCGCGGCAACCCTTAAAGGGCTCGCCTGCGCAACCGCTTTTGACGCAGGCAATGCCGGGCCCGATTATATTTATGGCTGGGGCTTGCTTGATATGCAAAAAGCTGCTAACGCGATCACCGATAACGGTACAAAAAGTTTGATAAAAGAAACAAGCCTGGCACAGGGGCAAACACAAACCATACCCGTAATTGCATCGGGCAACGGCCCGCTAATGGCCACCATTGCCTGGACAGATCCACCTGCAACACCAACGGCTGACGGTACCATAAACGACCCTACTATTAAACTGGTGAATGACCTCGACATACGCATAAGCGATGGCACCACAACCTTTAAACCCTGGGTTTTAGATCCTGCCCACCCATCGGCACCGGCAACTACAGGCGATAATATAAGGGACAATGTGGAGCAGGTTTATATAGCTAACGCGGTACCGGGCAGGGCATACACCATCACCGTTTCACATAAAGGCACTTTGCAGTCAGGGTCGCAGGCATATTCGCTTATTGCTACAGGCATCGGCGGGTCGGCTTATTGCGCGTCGGGGCCAACGTCAAGTACTGATTCCCGCATCAATAATGTCACTTTGTCAAACATCAACAATACCCCCCCTGCGGGCTGTACCACCTACAGCGATTATACCAGCCAAACCGTACAATTAGAACAAGGAAAAACCTACCCGCTTAGCCTTACTTTAGGTACTTGTGGTAATAACTTTAACAAAGTAGCCAAAGTGTTTATCGACTGGAACGGCGATGGTAATTTCACCGGCGCAGGCGAGTTGGTTGCTACTTCGCCGGTAATAAACGGCACAGGCGTTTATAAAACCAATATCACGGTGCCAACATCAGTAATCCCCGGTAATTACAGCCTCATGCGCGTAGTATTGACCGAAACCAGCGATACATCAGCCGTAAAAGCCTGCGGAACCTATGCCAAAGGCGAAACCCAGGACTACCGTGTAGAGTTTTTGCAAACCAGTACCGATGCCGGGGTAACTGCAATTATTAACCCTGCACCAAGCGGTAACTGTGCGGGTGCAACGCCAATTACATTAACGTTAACAAACTTTGGCAGTCAGTCCATTATCAATTTACCCGTTACTGTTACCATAAAAGCACCTGATGGTACCATAACCACATTAAACGAAACCGACACCGATACCATTCCGGCCTTATCACAAGATACTTTTACGCTAAACGGCATGTTTACCGCTACGGCGGGTGCAAGCTATACCATTACGGCAACTACAGATCTTGTGAATGATGCCGATGCCGCCAACAACCAGATAACCGCTACAGCAACAATTAACCCGGCCCCGTCAATAAGTGCTTTAAATGCTAATTATTGCGATGATAACAGCCAGTACCTGCTCTCAGGCACCGGCGATGGCAACCTGTTCTGGTACCAAAACGCGGGGGATGCCACACCATTTACTTATGGCTCGCCGGCATCAACATCAGTGTCGCCCATAAATAATACTTATTATGCAGGGCTTAATGATTTTAGTGGTACGGTAGGCCCGGCTATAAAAGAAGTATTTCCGGCAGGTGGTTATAACCAGTTTGGCCCTTCGGTATTGGTACATGCCAGCGTTCCGCTTATTATTCAAAGCGCACGGCTATACATTGGCAATTCGGGCAAAATAAATTTTACGGTTTCCAATAACGATGGCGAAACATTATCGTCAACCACTATCAACGCAGTTGCCACACGCACCACACCGGGCCCCGGCGCGCAGGATGATGATCCGAACGACCCAGGTAAAGTATATAACCTTAACCTGCTGTTACCTGCCGCCGGCGACTATATCATCACCGCTAACTTTGATAATACCTCGACCCTTTACCGCAATAATGGCGGGGTAACAGGCTATCCGTTCAACATTGGCAATGTATTCAGCATAACCGGTAACACAGCCACAGGTACCGATACCAGCTATTACCGGGGCTTTTACTATTATTTTTATAACATGAAGGTGATAAGCGCGGGCTGCGCATCGTCGGCAAGGCAACCGGTGCAAGTGGTAAGGCCTATTATTTCGCAAAATGGGGCAACCCTAAGCTCAAATTTTTCAGCGGGTAATCAATGGTACCTTAATGGCAATGTTATAAACGGGGCTATAAATCAAACCTATGCACCAAAAATCAGTGGCCGCTATAAATTACTGGTTACTTTAAGCACCGGCTGTACCGATACCTCTGCCACTTATGTGTATGTCGCTGCCCCAAATACCGCTAACAGCAGTGATATAAGCTTAACTGAATACCCTGTACCGGCCAGCACCATATTAAATGTGCTGTTCACCACTAAAACCGCAAATAACCTTACCCTGTCGTTAATAAACAGCGCCGGAAAAACAGTTTATTCCAGCCAGCAAAATGTAGCCGCAGGTAATTTTAGTACGGTAATAAATGTAGAGGATCAACCCGCAGGCATTTATATTGTAAAACTTTTATTGGGGCAAAAGGTATATGCCAATAAGATAATTATTCTCAGGTGACAGGCAAAACAAACCGGATATTAAAGTCCTCTCCTTTGGAGAGGATTTAGGTGAGGCTCTTTACCCAATATTTGAAACGAACAAAACTTTAATGTCAATATTAAAGTCCTTTCCTTTGGAGAGGATTTAGGTGAGGCGAAATAATCCTCTGCCTTAAAAAGTATACTTAACCCCTAAACCCGGTGCGATATCAAAATACGGCCCCGAAGCCAGTTCAACCCTTGGATTAAGATCAAGGCTTACGGCTATCGGCGCTTTGGGTATCATGTATTCCAGGCCGATAACACCATCGGCACCCAATAATATATGGCTGCTGTTATAATATTCGTCGCTGCCGCCAAAGCGGTCATAATCGCCCTTACCTACCGCGCCTATGTGGGCGCCAAAACCATAATAAAACTTCAGTTCGGGCACATTAAAAGCTTCCTGGTTTAGCTCGTACAGACCTGTTATTACCACACCGTGGCTCCTGAAACCTAATACACCTTCGTAGGATACATCGGGTGTAGCAAAATATTTTACTGATACACCATTCTCATAAGCGCCAAACTTTAAACCTACAGCGGTTTTATAACTTGTTTCATCTGTCGATTGTTGTGTTTGTTGTGCCTGCGACCGTGTTCCGATCAGCAAAAAAGAAATTATAATAGCCAGGGTTAATATTACTTTTTTCATTAGATAGTGGTTTTTGTTGAGTAAATGTTTTCATGCAATTAACGGGCGAAATTATATTTTATGGCTCCGATTTAAAAAAAATAAACAACTTGCGCTCTAAACTTGCTGACTATCAACCAAAAACAATTAAGGTTTTTGCAGGCCGATGTAAGTAAATAGTATAAATTAGTAAAATTTATTTTGATGAACATCGATGATAAATAAATGTTTAAAACAGCGAGTGATATTGATCTATTCTAAATTTTTGTTATGATGCAATACAAGGTCAACATAAAAAAAAGGTGCTATTTGTTTATTTTGTTATCCGGTGCATTGCTTCCCTTTGGCTGTGTGCAGGGGCAACTTACCAATATAAGCGGCCACCAATACCGCAACGGCATGGTGGTTTGCGCCTATCCCGATGCCGCGCAGGCAGGGCTTACCATACTTGAAAAAGGGGGCAACGCGGTTGATGCCGCTGTAGCTGTACAGTTTGCATTAGCTGTAACCGTGCCCGAGGCCGGTAACATAGGCGGTGGTGGTTTTATGGTTTACCGAAGCGCCAACGGGCAAACCAATACGCTCGACTTTCGCGAAAAAGCGCCTGCCGCCGCCAGTACCAATATGTTTCTTGATTCTGCCGGAAACGTAATCCCCGATAAAAGCCTTGCTACGCACAGCGCGTCGGGCGTACCCGGATCTGTGGATGGTATGATAACCGCCCATAAAAAATATGGCAAACTAAGCTGGGATGTATTGCTGCAACCGGCTATTGACCTGGCTGAAAATGGTTTTAAAATAACCAAAAGGCTTGCTGCCGACCTTAACCGCAACCAGGAGAAATTCAAAAAATTAAATCCCGGCAAGTCCTATTTTATAAAAGATACTCCCTGGCAGGAAGGCGACCTGCTGGTACAAACCGACCTGGCCGAAACATTAAAGCTAATACGTGATAAAGGCCGCGATGGCTTTTACGATGGCCCCGTGGCCGATAAATTAGTTGCCGAAATGAAAGCCGGCAACGGCCTGATCACAAAAGCCGATCTGACCAATTATCACGCCGTATGGCGTAACGCTTTAACAGGTAACTATAAAGGCTATAAAATAATTACCATGCCGCCGCCATCAAGCGGGGGCATTGCCCTGCTGCAATTATTAAAATCGGTTGAAAAATATCCGCTGCGCCGATGGGGATTTAATCAGGACTCAACAGTACAATTAATGGTTGAGGCTGAACGCAGGGTGTATGCAGACCGTTCGAAATATCTTGGCGACCCTGATTTTTATAAAGTACCGGTTGATAGTTTATTAAACCCTGCTTATATAGATGCCCGCATGAAAAGCCTTAACTGGAATGCCGCTACGCCAAGCGCCAGTATACTGCCAGGCACCTTTGTTGGCTACGAAAGCGACCAGACCACCCATTACAGCATTGTTGACCGCGACGGCAACGCGGTATCTATAACAACTACACTTAACGGCTCCTTCGGCTCAAAAATATTTGTTGCAGGTGCGGGCTTTTTGCTGAATAATGAGATGGATGACTTTAGCGAAAAACCCGGCGTGCCCAATATGTTCGGCCTGATAGGCGGCAAGGCAAACAGCATACAGCCCGGCAAACGCATGCTATCATCCATGACGCCGACCATTATTGAAAAAGATGGCCAGCTTTACATGGTGGTAGGCACACCCGGCGGCGCTACTATCATCACATCGGTATTTCAAACCATACTTAATGTAATTGACTTTGACCAGGATATGCAACAGGCTGTGGAATCAAAACGTTTTCATTCACAATGGATGCCTGATACCGTTGATGCCGAGGTAGGCGCACTGGATAGTATTACCCGGCAAAAACTGGAGAAGAAAGGTTATAAAATTATCAACTATGCCCCAATAGGCCGGGTTGATGCAATTTTAAAAACAAAATGGGGTTATTATGATGGCGGTGCCGACCCCAGGGGCGACGATACTAAATTGGGCTGGTAAGTTCAGTAGGCAGTAGGCAGTAGGCAGGTTGCAGCAGGCAGATTTTATTATTCAAATCAATCGCTTACTGCACACTGCCCACTGCAAACCGAAAACTGCCTACTGAAAACTGAAAACTAAAAAAAATGCGTAACAACACAGTAAAACACCAGGAAACTGTTGATTATTTTTTAAAGATAGTGTGGCAAACTGTTGCTAACCGGTACAACCAGATCGTTACTGAATTTGGCATTACACAATCTATAGGTTATTTATTGATAAATATTGATGAGCATGAAGGTACAACAGTTTCGGAGGCGGCATCGCTTTTGGGGCTTAAATCAACAAGTTTGTCGCGCATGCTCAACCAGATGGAAAAAACCGGGCTGATATACCGGGAGCTAAACCCCGGCGATAAACGCTCGGTTAAAATATACCTTACCGTACTCGGAAAAGAGAAGCGGCACATGGCACGTGCCGTTGTAAAACAGTTTAATAATTACCTAAACGCGCATATAGGCGAAGAAGATAAGCAGTATTTAATTGAAATGCTTGAGAAAATAAACCAGTTAACCCTTAATTATAAGCCTCCTACACCCTGAAAAAAGTACAGATTGTCACAATATTTCCTCATCAAAACTGTTAAAACAGCATATTAAGTGTTAAAAAGTGTTAAGCTGCTGTTTTTGAAATATAAAAGAATAAATTTGCCCTTTGAAATTAAGATGAGCAGGATACTGATAATTTGTGTGTGTTTTTCTGTTTGCTGTTTGGCTGCCTGTAAAAAATCAACCATTTATGGTAGTGTACAGTATAAGGAGCAAGCCAAGGCAGACGATGATACGCTTGCCGAATTTATTAAGAACCACGGCTTATCGGGTGTAGCAAAGCACGTGCAGGGGAACGATACAATAGGTGTATATTATATAGTGCTCGATCCGGGACAGGGAAATGCATTATATACAAATTCAACACAAATAACTGTTGGGGATATTGGCAAATTAATAACCGGAAGGAATGCTGCAGATACTTCAATTGCGGAACAAACATTTTATGAAACGAATCAATTTCACCCAACATACCCTTTAGGACAAATGATATTAGGGTGGCAGTTAGGAATACCTATGATCAATTCAGGGGGCGAAGTGCGGTTGCTAATACCATCGCGCTATGCCTATGGCCATTACCCACAGTCACAGCTGGGTACACAGTTTAGCCTTTCACGGGGGCTACCTGCCAATGCGATACTCGATTTTACAATAAACCTTTATGATGTAACTAATTAATTAAATGAAACAAACAATTTTTACGCTTTTACTACTTTCTACAATAGGCCTGGTATCTTGCCGCAAAAGCAGTGTTTACCCCAATATAAGGCAATATGACCTCAGCCAGGTACAAAATTATATAACTACCAATGGTTTAACCAAAATGGTGCGCGATACATCGGGCGGCGATACTACCGGTATGTATTATCAGATAATCATACCCGGCAACCCCGCACAACCGTTGCTGGATACAAGTAAAGTATCTTTTGTATTCTCACTCCGTACTTTCGACGGAAAGTATACAAGTTTAGATACTATTAGCAATCATTATGCTGAGTATGTAGGCCATATAGTTACGGGTGGTTTGCCTGCGGGGCTTAGGTTAGCCATTTTAAATGATTTAAAATACAACGGTGGCAGTATGCGCATACTTATACCTTCGCGTATGGCTTATGGCATAAACGGCTATGGTACCGGCAGTGTTGAAACTACCAACACCCATATTGCGGGCAATGAGTGCCTCGATTATTATGTACATTTAATTAATAACGAGCCTGCTTATGACGACCTGGTTATTCAAAATTATATAAAAGCAAACAGTTTAAGCGGCCAATATACCAAAACCACATCCGGTTTATATTACCACGTTTCACAACCCGGCAATGGCGCAAAAGTCATTAATCAAAACTCAATAATTGAAACTACTTACACCGGCAGATTGCTTGATAATGTTGTTTTTGATGGTGCTAATAATGGGGTTGATAGTGTTTCGCTCATGGTGCCTAACCTTATACAAGGCGTACAGGAAGGCTTAACTTACGCAAACGGTGGCGGATCGCAGATTTCCATGATCATGCCATCGGGCTTGGCTTATGGCCAAACCTCAACTACCGGCGTACCGGTCAATAGCTGTTTAAGGTTTGAATTCAAAATCATAAGTATCGATCCGTGATATTATTTAGATAATGCGGCCTTAAAAGCTTTCAAACAGCGTTCGCGGGCAAATGCATGATCAATAATGGGTTCGGGATATTTGCTGAAATCAGCATACTCCGGAACCCATTTTTTTATATAGGTTAAATCCGGGTCGAACTTTTTTAATTGTGCATCAGGATTAAAAATACGGAAATATGGCGCGGCATCCGTGCCACTACCTGCCGACCATTGCCAGCCGCCTACATTGCTCGCCATTTCATAATCAAGCAGCTTGCGGGCAAAATAATGCTCGCCCCAGCGCCAGTCGATCAACAAGTCCTTTGCTAAAAAGCTGGCAACCACCATACGCACACGGTTGTGCATGTACCCTGTGGCATTCAGTTCGCGCATACCCGCATCCACTAACGGAAAACCGGTTTGCCCATCGCACCAGGCCTTAAACTGCTTTTCATCGTTTACCCATTTGATCCTGTCGTACTCCGGCCTAAAGGCATGATCCATCGTTTTTGGGAAATTATCCAGGATCATCATATAAAATTCGCGCCATATCAACTCATTCAGCCAGGTTTTTTCCTTAAACGCATTAGCTGTACTTGCCAGTTCCCTTATGCTTACGGTGCCAAACCTTAAATGCAACCCAATATGCGAGGTGCCTTGCAGCCCCGGAAAATTTCTTTTCTCAGCATAATCAGCTATATACTTTTTATAATCAATGGCAGGAAATTCAACGTTGCTTTTTTCAAATCCCATTTCTTTTAGCGACGGGATATTCAAAACATCTGCCTTAAAAAAATTCTTAAAATATTTTCTATTGGGATAGGCCTTTAAATAAAATGGACTAAGCGTTTCATACCATTTACGCATGTAAGGCGTGTATACGGTGTATGGAGCGCCATCGCCTTTCTTTACTTCATCACCATCAAAAATAACCTGGTCTTTATAGGTTTTAAATTCAACACCGTGCTTTTTTAATTTTTGAGCGATGGCTTCATCGCGTTTTTTGGCATTAGGCTCATAATCGTGGTTGGTGTAAACCGATGTAACAGCATAGGTTTTTAAAATATATTCCCAGGCATCCCCGGCCTTATCATGCAAAACCAGCAAACTGCTGCCATGCGTTTCAAGCCCTTTATGAATAGCTTCAATGGATTGGTAAATGAAGGTTACTCTTGCATCATCTTTATCCTCCAGCTCTTCTAAAATATCCTTATCAAAAATAAAAACCGGCAAAACAGGATTGCCGCTTTTTAAGGCATGGTACAATCCCGCATTGTCATTTAGCCGCAAATCGCGCCTAAACCAGAAAATAGAAAGTGGGGATCTATTACCCATACATCTGTTTTAAAGCGCCTGCCAGCTCCGGGTATTCAAACCTAAACCCATTGTCAATTATTTTTTGTGCCGATACTTTTGTACTGCCTAACACTATAGTGCTCATCTCGCCAAATAAAAGCTTTACAGCAAAAGCCGGTACGTTTGGTGCCCACAATGGCCGGTGTAACTGTGTGGCTACAGCCTGTGTTAGTTGTTTATTAGTTACCGGGTTTGGCGATACCATATTATACGACCCATGCAATTTGGTATGTATTATACCGTAGAGATACATTTTCACTACATCATGCCAGTGTATCCAGGGTACCCATTGGCTGCCATCGCCTATCGGCGAACCAACACCCAATTTTATTGGCAGCGCCATTTTAGGCAACGCGCCACCTTTTTTGTTCAGTACAACCCCTGTTCGGAATTTCACTATACGTAAGCCTAACTTTTCGCCTTCATCAACAGCTTTTTCCCATGCTATACAACACTCAGCCAAAAAATCATGGGCAGGCGGACTGCCTTCGGTAAGCAGTTCATCGCCTCTGTTGCTATAAAAGCCTGTTGCCGATGCCGAAATTACAGTATGAACATTATGCTTTGCTTTTTTGAGCAGGTCATATATCAACCCTATGGATTCGGTACGGCTTTCTATCAGTTCCTTTTTACGCGCGGCTGACCAGCGTTTATCAGCAATGCCAGCCCCCGCTAAATGAATTATGGTATCAACCCCATCAATGCAACTTTCATCTATCCTGTTATGATGAACATCCCACAAACAGGTTTTTATCTTTGGGTTTTTGTGCGGTTTGCGGCTTAAATGGCTTACCTCATAACCCTGATCCAGTAAAAGCCGGGTTAAATGCCCGCCAATAAGCCCCGATCCGCCGGTTAGTAAAATGTGCTTCTTCATGTGTATCTGGTAATTAACATTGTAAATGTCCCGGTTTAACTGGTAACCACTTTATAATTGATGATCTGCTTTGCCATCCCTTTAAAAATAAACAAATGGAAAGGTAGCATACTATACCAATATAGCCTGCCAAGCAAGCCATTCGGCCTGAAAGTAGCTATCTGGCTTAATGTATTTTTACTATCCCGCTCAATTATCTTAAATTCCAGCCAGGCTTCGCCGGGTAATTTCATTTCGGCATATAATAGTAATCTTTGGTTTTTTTTATCGGCTAATAATACCCGCCAAAAATCAATAACATCGCCCGGCGAAACACTTACATTGCTTGTGCGCCCCCGGCGCAAACCTACACCACCAACAACCTTATCTAAAAAACCACGCAACCCCCAAATCCAATCCCAATAATACCATCCACGGTTACCTCCAATGGCCATTATGTTATTAAGTACCGGTTTACTATCGCCTTTGATAGGCAATTTAACTTTATATTCCAGTGTACCATTTTGCGGCACCTTAAACTGATCCATAAATTCAGAATTAAGATACCCCATATTCAATGCATCCTTCCAACTGGAAGCTATGGAATTTTGCTCTATTTTTACAAAAGCAAGTTCCAGGGCCTCTTTGTAAGTTAAACATTTGCGTGGCACGATTTCATTAATGGAATTATCTTTTACAATGGTTTCATTCTTCATGCTATCAACCAAACTTTGGGCTAACTGGTAACTGGTTGAGGTAACAAAATAAAGCCAGTATGATGATATTTTGGGCGATAAAAATGGTATGGTAATAATATAGCGTTTAAGTTTGCGTGCGCCGGCATAGCCCAGCATTAATTCTTTAAAAGTAAGAATATCAGGGCCTCCTATATCAAAGGTGCAGCTATATGCTTTTTCGTTAAGCAAAATACCTTCAAGATAACCTAATACATCCCTTATAGCGATGGGCTGGCAACGGGTGTTTACCCAGCGCGGCACGGTCATGAGAGGCAATTTTTCTGTAAGATCCCGTATGATTTCGAAAGATGCGCTGCCAGAGCCAATAATTATCGATGCCCTTAATACAGTTAATGCAGCTTTGGCTTCCTTTAAAACATCCTCCACATGCCTGCGCGATTGCAGGTGTTTTGATAAGTTATCATCGTTAGTTATGCCACTTAAAAATACAACTTGTTTGCAGTTCGTTTTATCCAGTACCTGCACAAAGTTATGGGCTGATAGTGCCTCAAGTTTGGCAAAATCCTCGTTCTGCGTCATGGAGTGTACCAGGTAATAAGCAGCATCAATATCTTTAGGGAAATCTTCAATACTCTCCTGCTTTAACAAGTCGCCTTTTAAAAGTGCTACTTTATCACTATAGTCGCTATTTTCATGAAAACGGCGTTTATCGCGCACCAGGCAAACTATCGTATGCCCTTTTTCTAATAATATAGGGATGAGCCTTGTACCTATATAACCATTTGCACCTGCTATCAACACTTTCATGCACTATCAACAATGCAATTGGCAAGGTGTTTCAATTTAGGCTTGTAACTTATAATTGACCATTAATGGCAAACTATAAGCATGGTTTTAAACAAACTGCTCTGTAACATGTGGCTTAAAAGTATCTGTTTTCACCTTCGCCTTTAACTCATGCAAAATATTATATAAACCAAAGTTAGTGCGGTTAACATAAATAAAATGCTTTACGCCACGTGCCTGTTTAAACTCGGGCATCTTTGATATTTTTTCGCCAAAACCATACAACTCATCAAAAAAACGGGTTTCGCCAAAATCAAAACTATCATTTATATAAGGCATGGCAAACAGACTTATCATTTGCTTATACATGCCGTAGTAAAACTCCACCTGCTGTGGTGTATCATCAGGATGTATCATTTCCAGCAAACGAAAAGCCTTAATGGTTTCTTCCTTGTTATCCATTAAGTTACTCGAGGTGAGCGAAAAGAAAGGCGAATAAAAGTCCTCGGGCATCTCTTTTATACAGCCAAAATCAATAATGCCCAGTTTGCCAGCGGGTGTTATCATAAAGTTGCCGGGATGCGGGTCGGCATGAACTGCGCGCAGTTCATGCTGTTGAAAATTGTAAAAATCCCACAGCGCCTGCCCTATAGTGTTCCGTAATTTTTGCGATGGGTTGGTATTTAAAAACTCTTTCAGGTGCAGGCCATCAAGCCAGTCCATAGTAATAATGCGTTTGCTTGATAGTTCGGGGTAATAAGTAGGGAACACCACATTATCCAAATTAGCGCAGGCATTTGAAAATTCGATAGAGCGGCGTATTTCCAGCTCATAATCTGTTTCTTCCAGCAGGCGTTCCTCAACCTCTCGCATGTAAACATCAAGTTCCTTTTCGCTCATGCCCAGCAGGCGAAAGGCAAAGGGTTTAACCAGTTTCAGGTCGGATGATATGGAATCGCCCACACCGGGGTATTGTATCTTCACCGCCAGCTTTTTGCCGTTCAGCTCAGCCTCATGCACCTGGCCAATGGATGCCGCATTGGTCGACCGCAGGTTGAATTTATCATATATCTTATCGGGTGTTTTACCAAAGTATTTCCGAAAGGTTTGCACGATCAGCGGCCCCGAAAGCGGCGGCGCGTTGTATTGCGATTGCGAAAACTTATCAACGTAGGCCTGCGGCAGCAGGTTTTTATCCATACTCAGCATTTGGGCAACCTTTAGCGCGCTGCCCTTTAGTTCGCTTAGCGATTCGTAAATATCGGCGGCATTATCCTCATTCAGTTCGCTTTTATCCATATCAGGGTTAAACAGCTTTTTTGAATAATGCTTAATATAATTGCCGCCTATCTTAAACCCTGTTTTTACAAACCGGCTCGATCGCTGTACTTTGGTAGTTGGTATGCTATTTTGTTCTTTCGGCGTATTGCTCATGTTAATTCATAGTTTTTAGTTGTTGGGGTAAGACCAACTAATGATTCTTGCTATTGACTATCGTCCATGGACTATTGACCAAACAATGCCGCCAGCTTTTGCACCGTCAAAGTGGTGTAATCATCTATCACCAAATTTGATGGCTGCAAGTCTGCTGCGCTATGGCCTGTAGTAATCCCTACTACTTTCATGCCAGCCGCGTTGGCAGCTGTGATACCGGCCAGCGAATCCTCAAAAACCACGCAATCTTCGGGCCTGGCTTGCAGGTCATGCGCCGCTTTTAAAAATATTTGCGGGTTGGGCTTACCTTTGCTTACCCTGCTGCCATCAATAATCACTTCAAAATCATCCCTTATGGGGATCTTGTTGAGTATAAAATTTATATCCTCAACGGTAGCTGATGAAGCGATGGCCATTTTAATGCCCGCGTTTTTCAATTCCGTTAAAAAGTTCTCCAGTCCATTTATCGGCGCTAAATAGGGCGCATATATTTCAAGATAGTATTGCTCCTTTTCATTAAGCAATTGTTTTAACCCGGCTTCATCAACCTTATCGCCAAAAAGCCGCCGTAAAGTTTCTATGATCGGCACGCCGCTGATCTCTTTTTTGTAAGTATCCTGGGTTATTACACCCAGGTTATGGTTTTTAAACAGGGCCTGCCATGATTTAAAGTGATATGGGGTATTATCGATCAGGGTACCATCCATATCAAAAATTGCGGTAAAGTTTTTCAAAAGGTTGTGATGTGTTAATTATGTATAATATATGTCATTGCGAGGAGGAACGACGAAGCAACCTCGTCGCCTGTATTAGAAAGCGACGAGGTTGCCGCGCTATCGCTCGCAATGACATAATATTTGGGTGTATTGTTAAAATTAACCTATTTAAAGTCTCCCCCCACCGGGGAGGGGAGATTATTCATATTACTATTTTTTTTAAAGGTATTCATGAGGGCCGCGCCATTTAGAGGGGGCTTAAAACCCCATCTTTTCCTTCATCCCGCCGTTCTTCGCTAAAAACTTGCCGTATTCAAACAAATTATCGATTGGCGAACGCTGGAAAAGATCGAACGTAACATTAACACCTTTCTCGATCGCCTCATCGGTTTTTTCAAACCCGGTGGAGTTATCGTTTATCCAGAAATTAAGCACGAATACAAATTGGATCCATAAAGCATCCTTGTAGCGTTTCGAAAAGAATTTACGATCTGATAACTCTGCACTTTCAATACCTTCGTTTATAATTTCTTCGGCAAAGCCTTCAAAAATATCTTTCAGTTTTTCAAAAACGAATGGCGTGGTAAAGCCTTTTGGCTGCCTGTTAATGCTATAGATAGCAAAACTGCGGCTGCCTTTAAGCAATTCAAAAAAGGCGTAGAACCATGATAGCGCCTTTTCGCGCGAACTGTATTCTGCCCACACTTCCTGCCCTTTTATCTCGATCAGGGTATTCAGCGCAAAGCCCGACCAGACACCTTGCTCCAAAGCATCAAACGAACCGAAAAACTGGTAAAACTCAGCCTCGGTCATTTTGTTTTTTTTGGCGAAGATGTAAACTGATTTAGGCTGATGCCCTTCTGTTAGCACAAAATCAATATATGCTTTTCTAATACTTTCAATAGTTGCGATAATATTTAAATTTCAGTATAAAATTAAGAAATTACCAGGTACTTGTATGTCATGCGTATCTATAATTAAACGGTTGATGTGTAAATAAATTACTACAACCTATTTGCCTTTTCACTCTCTTTTCCACTTGCGGAAGAGAGGGTCGACAAGCGTAGCGTAGTCGGGGTGAGTAAACGGAGCGCGTTTATTTGAAGCCACGCTTGGCTCCAATATTCAACCATACAATAACAAGCGTTTTGAACCCGAAATGTTTAGCCGGTGTCAAATAATATACCCAAATGCAAAAAACAAATAAAAATTTACAACTTTTGTACACTTCATATTTTGCTGAGTCGACTAAATAATGAGCGGAAAAACGATCCTGGTTTGGTTTAGAAATGATTTACGGATACATGATAACGAGATATTGTTAGAGGCCATCCGTAAAGCTGATCATGTATTACCTGTTTATTGTTTCGACCCCTATTACTTTACAAAAACAGCATTAGGCGCACCAAAAACAGGCAATTTACGGGCACGTTTCCTGTTAGAATCCGTTGCTGACCTGCGCGCAAACCTGCGCAGTCGTGGCGCCGAACTCATCATCCGCACAGGTAACCCTGCCGAAATACTGCCCCAGCTTGCTACCGAATATCATGTAAGCGAGGTATATCATCACCGCGAGGTAGCCCATGAAGAAACCGACATATCTGAACAAGTGGAAGCTGCTTTATGGAAAATAAGACTTAACCTTAAGCATTTTATAGGGCATACCTTATATCATAAAGAAGACCTGCCATTCCCGATAAAGGATATCCCTGATAGCTTTGCCACCTTTAAAAAGAAAATTGAACGCGACAGCGATGTACGCCCCTGCACGGATACTCCTGAACTTATCAGCATACCGGAGATCACTGATGCCGGAGAACTCCCAACACTGCAGCAATTAGGCCTGGACGAACCGGTCGACGACCCGCGGGCAACCATAAAATTCACCGGCGGCGAAACCGAGGCCTTAAAGCAGTTGCAGCAGTTTTTTGTAAATCTTCAACAGTCAAATACACATAAAAACGGTCGTAGTTCATCGGCAAGCACATCTTTATCCTCAAATCTTTCGCCATGGATCGCGCTGGGCTGCATATCATTACGCCAGGTTTATTGGGAGGTGATAAAGCACGACGGTAACCCGCACAGCGGCAGCCCGCTGATATTGGAATTGCTCTGGCGCGATTATTTCAGGTTCATGTTTAAAAAACACGGTCAAAAATTCATCACCGCCAAGGATGCCGTTAATACTGATGAACTGGCCGCCAACCAGGATGAACTTTTTGATAGCTGGAAAAATGGCAACACCGGCGTCCCTTTAGTCGATGCCATTATGCACGAGCTAAACGCCACCGGCTATATAAATAATTACAGCAGGCAAATTGTTGCCGCCTTTTTGGTGAATACCCTAAAAGTGGACTGGACTAAAGGAGCCGCTTATTTTGAGGAAAAACTGATTGATTACTCACCGGCCAGCAACTGGGGTAATTGGGCATTTATTGCAGGCATTGGCACCGACCCGCGCGACAGCCGCTATTTTAGCGCCGCCAAACAACCCGGCGAGCTGGAAACAAAGGGTGATTTTATAGCCATCTGGCTGCCGCAGTTAAAGAATGATAATGAGGAGCATCTGCATGTCACTATTTTGTAAACTATAAGTTTACATGTAACTTTATTGCTGTTACTACGTCTATATTACTGTAATCTTATAATTATGAACTCCTTCGAAGAATACACCATCATTATTGGCCTGCTTGCAGTGCTTTTTGAAGGATTCTCCTATGTAAAGGATTTCCTTCATAAATTATTGCACTAAGCACACCCCCATTACTTTTGTGTCCGGTAAAACCGGAATGATACATTATTACAATTTTGTAAGGAAATAAGCTTTTACCCTCTTTGCGGCTTGCCGCAGAGAGGGCAGCCAGCGTAGCATAGCCGGGGTGAGTCAACGGAGCGCGATAAGTTAAATGCCAACTAAATATATTTTGCGTTAGCGATAGCGGATACCCGCCCGTGACTAAAGCCTGTGTAGTATGAGCGGATAGCACGGGCCGCTTCTATCAGCTGGAACGCCCAAATTATAAGTACTTCTCTTTAATAATTCCTTAACACAGTCAAAAGAAGAAACATCTGATATTATACATTATCTAAATAACATCATTTTTAAACCCTAATATGTTATCATAGTCAAATTATAAATGTTTTTACAAATTAATTTCAAAGTTTGTAAGGCGTTATGCTTACTTTTGTACCGTTTTTAAGATTGGTTTACATGGATCGCCTAAATTATATAAATAGCGGAAACGCAGCTTTTATTGATTCCCTATACGAAGCATATCAACAAGACCCCGCATCTGTTGATTTTGGCTGGCAAAAATTTTTCGAAGGCTTTGATTTCGGCCGGGGTTCCGAAGCTGTTGCCGTAAGCGCTGAAACGCCTGATCACTTTTTAAAAGAGATCAACGTGCTTACCATGATCGATGGTTACCGCTCGCGCGGGCACCTTTTTGCTACCACAAACCCTGTGCGCGAACGCCGCCACTATTTCCCGGGTAAGGAACTGGAAACATTCGGATTGAGTGATGCAGATCTGGATACCGTTTTTAATGCCGGTATCGAGATAGGTATTGGCCCCGCCACATTGCGCGATATACGCCAGGTATTGGAAGATACTTATTGCCGGAATATAGGCGCAGAATTTCGTTATCTGCGTAATCCTATAAAACTAAAATGGTTTAAGGATCGTATGGAAAGCTGCCGCAACACACCATCTTTCACGGTTGAGCAAAAAAGGCTGATGTTTAATAAACTAAGCCAGGCGGTAATTTTCGAAAACTTTTTAGGCACCAAATTCCTGGGCCAGAAACGTTTCTCGCTCGAAGGCGCCGAAGCTATTATCCCGGCCATTGATTCCGTTATACAAAAAGGATCATTATTGGGTATCGAGGAATTTATCATCGGTATGGCACACCGTGGCCGCTTAAATGTGCTGTCCAATATCATGGAGAAAACCTACAAAGAGATCTTCTTTGAGTTTGAAGGTAAAAACTATGATGAGGATTCGCCTTTTAGCGGTGATGTTAAATACCACCTTGGCTATTCAACCGATGTGGAAACAGCCAATGGCAAAAAAGTTCACCTTAGCCTTTGCCCTAACCCATCGCACCTGGAAGCTGTCGACCCGGTTGTTGAAGGCCTTACACGCTCAAAAATAGATTTTAAATATAACGGCGATCACTCAAAAATAGCCCCGATATTAATTCATGGCGATGCATCAGTTGCAGGCCAGGGCATAGTTTACGAAGTATTGCAAATGGAAAAACTGGATGGTTACAGCACAGGCGGTACCATTCACCTGGTGATAAACAACCAGATAGGTTTTACCACAAATTATATTGATGCACGTTCAAGTACTTATTGTACCGATGTTGCAAAAACAGTGTTATCGCCGGTTTTTCACGTAAATGGTGATGATGTGGAGGCTTTGGCCTACGTCATCAACATGGCAATGGAATACCGCCAGGCTTTTCACAGCGATGTATTTATAGATATTTTATGCTACCGCCGCTATGGCCATAACGAGGCTGATGAACCTAAATTCACCCAGCCCATGTTATACAAGGCTATAGAGGCGCATGATAACCCGCGTAAAGTATATCTTGATAAATTATTGGCCGAAGGCAGTATTGACGATGCCACGGCAAAAGCTACCGAAAAAGAATTTCGCGGTCTGTTACAGCAGCAATTGGATGAGTCGAAAGTTGAAGAACGCTTTACCGAGGTTATCCCGATGTTTGCCGGCGCATGGGAGGGTTTACATATAGCCACCGAAAAGGAAACTACTGCAAAAACCGATACCGCCGTTCCAAAGGATGAGTTATTGGCCATAGGTAAGGCTATTACCGAATTACCAAAGGATAAGGATTTTTTCAAAAAGATCGAGAAACTATTCCAGGATCGCAACGCCATGGTAAACAAAAGCCATGTATTTGACTGGGCTATGGGAGAGTTGCTTGCATACGGCACCCTGTTAAAAGACGGCCACCCGGTAAGGTTAAGCGGCGAGGATGTTAAACGCGGAACTTTTTCGCACCGCCATGCGGTTTTAACGCTTGCCGATTCTGAACAAGAGTACATTCCGCTTGATAATTTAGGCAATGAAGCTAAATTCAGCATTTATAATTCTTTATTGTCTGAATATGGGGTTTTAGGGTTTGAGTATGGTTATGCCTTGGCGCAACCTGCTGCCTTAACGATATGGGAAGCTCAATTTGGCGACTTCTTTAACGGTGCGCAGATCATAGTTGACCAATACATAGCCAGCGCCGAAACAAAATGGCAGCGTGGCAATGGCCTGGTAATGTTGTTACCACATGGTTACGAAGGCCAGGGCCCTGAACATTCATCGGCACGTATAGAGCGTTTTATGGAGCTTTGTGCCGATAATAATATACAGGTAACCAATTGTACCACACCTGCCAACTTCTTCCACGTATTGCGCCGCCAGATCTACCGCGATTTCCGCAAGCCGCTGATCGTGTTTACGCCAAAAAGCTTGCTCCGCAGCCCTAAATGTGTATCACCGCTCGAAGAATTTACTGAAGGCAAGTTCCAGGAGGTTATTGATGATAATTTTGCTGATGCCAAAAAGGTTAAGCGTGTATTATTCTGCTCTGGCAAAATATATTACGACCTGCTGGATAAGCAGCAAACCGATCAGCGTAAGGATATAGCCATTGTACGTATCGAACAATTGTATCCAACCCCTGTTCAGCAAATGGCTAAGATCAAATCGAAATACAGCAAGGCAAAAGAATTTATATGGGTACAGGAAGAACCTGAAAACATGGGTGCCTGGCCTTATATGTGCCGCAAATTCCGCAAAGGCGATGTAATTTCGCTGGATGTTATTTCACGTTTGGAAGGCAGCAGTACGGCTACAGGTTTTGCCAAGCAGCATGCAGCGCAACAATTGTACATTATAGCAAAGGCATTTGAATCGCCGGTAGGCCACGAGTTAAAGGAAAAAATTAAAACAACAACACAAAAAATGGCTACGGCCAGCGCTGACTAGTTTTGAGAGATTAGTGATTGGTGATTAGTTTAAAACTTAACACCATGTTTTACTAATCTCTAACCACTAATCACTAATCACTTAAAAATATGAGTTTAGAGATCAAAGTTCCGCCGGTAGGCGAATCAATTACCGAAGTAACCTTATCATCATGGATAAAAAAAGATGGTGATACTGTACAAATGGATGAAGTGATTGCCGAATTAGAATCAGACAAAGCCACATTTGAGCTTACTGCCACCCAAGCCGGAACTTTAAAAACTGTAGCCAAAGAAGGTGATACCCTTGCCATTGGCGCGGTTGTTTGCACCATTGAAGAAGGAGGAGCATCAACAGCCCCTGCAAAGGCCGCCGAGCCTACAAAGGTTGAAGCACAACAGCAAGAATCATTAGCTGCATCTACATCAGCTGCACCAAAACAAAGCACCTATGCATCGGGCACACCATCGCCTGCTGCTGCAAAAATATTAGCCGAAAAAGGCGTTGACCCGGCATCGGTAAACGGCAACGGCGTTGATGGAAGAATAACCAAGGAAGACGCGTTGAAAGCCGAAAGCGGAAAGCCAAAAGCAGAAAGTACACCTGCTGCGGCACCAAGTACTGCTGCACCTGCTACTGCCCCTTCAAATCCTGGCGAGCGTACCGAAAGGCGCGAAAAGATGTCGTCGCTGCGCAAAACTGTTGCCAAGCGTTTGGTAACAGTTAAAAACGAAACAGCCATGCTTACCACCTTTAACGAAGTGGATATGGCACCAATTATGGAGCTGCGTGGTAAGTACAAAGATAAATTCAAAGAAAAATTTGGCGTTGGCTTAGGCTTTATGTCGTTTTTTACCAAAGCTGTTTGCGAGGCCTTAAAGGAATGGCCTGCTGTTGGGGCACGTATAGATGGCGAAGAAGTGGTGTACAGCAATTATGCCGATATATCTATAGCCGTATCAGCACCTAAAGGGCTGGTAGTACCGGTTATCCGCAATGCTGAGAGCATGAGCCTGGCACAGATAGAAAAATCAGTTGCCGCCCTTGCTGCCAAAGCCCGCGATAATAAATTATCCCTCGAAGAAATGACAGGCGGAACATTCACCATTACCAATGGCGGTGTGTTTGGCTCTATGATGTCTACTCCTATTATTAACTCACCACAATCGGCCATATTAGGCATGCACAATATCATCGAGCGCCCGGTTGCCGTAAACGGTCAGGTGGTTATCCGCCCAATGATGTATGTAGCATTATCTTATGATCACCGTATCATCGATGGCCGCGAATCGGTTAGCTTTTTGGTAAGGGTAAAACAATTGCTGGAAGATCCTGCGAGGTTGTTGCTGGGCGTTTAGCCCCCTAACCCCCTAAAGGGGGAACATATAACCATATTTAACCCGGTGATGCCGGGTTTTTTGTGGTAGAAATTAACTTACGAAGTTTAAAAAACTTCGTAAGTTTTATTAAAGCCATCCCCGCGTCATTGCGAGGCACGAAGCAACCCCACACGCAAGGCGGTACACATTGATCTTATTTTTCGGGATACTAAAAAGTCGGGATATAATATCTTTTCACCACCGCGACAACCTTGTGCTTAATATGTGTAGATGCTTTTTTCTCCCATATTACTTTGTAGCTATCATTTGGCCTTTGGAAAATGGTGAAGTAGTCCTTTAGATCACCGTTAATTTCACTTGCATTTTTTAAGCCTATTGCCGCTATTTCCTTGTCAAACTCTTCCATAATTTTTTGCTAATTTATTGTTTTTTTTGTCAACTGGATTTATCCCGGTTAGGTATAACGCAAATATTGCGTAGGGTGTCATGCTGGCACTCGAAGCATAACAATCCTATTTATCTCCTCCGCAATCCCGGGCTACAGCAACCTCCGCAACGCCATCACATACCCTATATGCAACCCATCATGAAAAGGCAAAAAACTTATGGCGTCATCAATATTTCTTAACTCAACACCGTAGCGGGTTACTACCTGCGTATAGTTACTAAAAATGCCCTTATCAATATCCGTTTCAAACTTATCAAGCGTTGAAATTAGCTGCTCTTTAATGGCTGTTATCTCATCAGCATCAACAAATTGTTCAGGCTTGGTACCGGGTTTGTACGAGTCGAAAAACGTTTCCGCCACTACCAGATCCAAACCCGAACGCCTATAACATACACCCTGCTGGGCCGCAACCATGTGCGCCAGGTTCCATATAATATTGTTATTAAAACCTTCGGGCACCTTGTTTAACTGCTCAGTGCTTAAATTGCTTACTGATTCAATTAGGCGGAGGCGCGGTTGTTTTATGATTTCGACTGATCGGTGCATGTTTCTAAAATTTGAGGCTAATGTGAGGAAAATATTTTAATTCAACACAGCAATTGCCGCCTTTCGGCTTAAAGGCTTTTATTATAACTTTACAAACGCTAACAAACACATACATTAATGCCGGAACTCGCCGCAGACAAGTCTTTCCAGTCAAAAAAAATCATCTGGTATTTCCTGTTGGCCTGGACGGTATTAAACATCATCCAGGCATACACGCTCGAGCTTCATGCTGATGAAGCCTACTACTGGCTCTATTCCCGCTTTTTAGATTGGGGATATTTCGATCACCCCCCCATGGTAGCCCTTTTCATCCGCTTTGGCGATAGCATTATGCATAACGAACTTGGGCTCCGTTTGCTCACCATTACTGTAAGCACCGGGTCGGTTTATATTTTGTGGCTTATTCTTAAAAAATATGGTGCCAGTGCAAAGCTGTTCGCCATAGTGATTTCCTGCATGTTTATGTGCCACATGTATGGCTTTACCACCACGCCCGATGCGCCACTGTTCTTTTTTGCCGTAGTATTCTATTATTTCTATCAAAAATATCTCGAAAAAGATAGCTGGACGCTTGCGTTGATCCTCGGTTTTGTTGTGGCCTGCCTGTTGTATAGTAAGTATCATGCGGTATTGCTCATCGGGTTCACTGTACTCTCTAACATCAAAATACTAAAACGCGGCTCATTTTGGCTCATAGCTTTGCTTGCACTGGTACTGTTTATCCCGCATATATTATGGCAGGTGCACCATGGGTTCCCATCGTTAAATTATCACCTGTCCGAGCGCTCGGCAGATAAATATCACCCCGAATTTACCTACCTCTACCCTCTTGGGCAACTGTTAATGGCCGGGCCGCTTATTGGCTGGTACTTATTTTATAAAGGCTACACCGCCCGCGTAACCGATACTTTTACCCGTTGCCTTATGGTAAACAGTATAGGCACGCCCATTTTTTTCCTCATCAGCTCTTTTCGCGGCGAAGTGCAGCCACAGTGGACTTATATTGCCTTCGCTCCGCTCATCCTGCTTATCCTCATCAGCTTTGCTCAAAAGCCAAGCATTCCCAAATGGTTTTATCCGTTGGCTTATATCAATATCGTGATCATATTGTGTGTGAGGATAGCCTTGATTGCAGGCATCCCGATAGGCCGCCTGCAAAGCCAGTTTGGTTTTAAAAATTGGGCGCATGTGGTAAAGCAAAAGGTTGGCAATCATTACGTGATCATGAACGAAGGCTTTCAAAACCCATCCAAATACGATTACTATAATAATACATTAACAGGTTTCGACTACGACTCAAGATATTACCGCGGTACACAATTTGAATTCTGGCCTATTGAGGATAGTTTGCAGCATAAAAGGGTGTATTACCTGTTAACCTTTAAATTCCCCGGCATCACTACCGACTCTATAAAAGTAAGCGCGGGCACGTGGTATGGTGGCTGGGTTAACGATGTGCGCACCTATCAAAAAGTAATTGTTGATAACGGCATTTATAAAATGAGTGTACCCACCGGGCAAAAAAAGGTATTTGATTTAGTCATAACAAATCCATATGCTTACGCCATAAACTTCAGTAATAAAGGTTGGCTGCACCCGGTAATGCTGGAGGCTTGTTTTTTCAACGAAAAAGGCGAGATGCAGTCGCAAATGGCCGATACTACTTTTAATAAAATTGCGTTAAAAGCGGGGCAAAGCACACATTATACCTTTACAATTGTCAGCCCAATGCAAAAAGGCAGGTACGATATGTTATTTTCCATACGAACACAACCTTTTATGGGCGGCAAGAACAGCCGGATAATTAAATTTACAGCCGAATAACACATTATTACATGATTAAAAAATTTTACTTACTCGTATTTCTTTCTTGTTTAACATTTACAGTTGCACTTGCGCAGCAAAGCACCTTTATTGATGAACAGCAAACTATTTCATCAGATACCGGTAAGTTAACACCTGTAAACACAAGTTCGGTTGATTTCCATTTTAGCGCGCTTGGATTTTTAGATAACCGCGAGTATAAAGCATTTATACCACGCTCACGCACCTATTCAGGCACACGTACCGAAATAGATTTTGGCCTGAACCTGGACAGCGTGAACCATTTTATTGTGGGTACCAATGCCATACACGAATTTGGCGCACAGCCCTATTTTTTAAATGCCGTCCCTATTGCTTATTATCATTTTCAGAATTCAAACTGGTTGTTCAATGCTGGTGAATTCCCGAGGGCCGGTTTAATAGACGATTTTCCGCGTGCTTTACTGAACGATACCCTTATGTATTACCGCCCCAATGTTGAGGGGCTGCTGGCGCAGTACCGTAGTCCGCATTTTTGGCAAACCGGTTTTATTGACTGGGTGAGCCGCCAAACCGATACGCAGCGCGAGGAGTTTTTGTTTGGCGCCGAAGGCAAATACACGCCCGATACCAAAGGAATATTTTATATAAGGGACTATTTTTTAGAGGAGCATGATGCCGGCGCGGCCATATTGCTGCCAAACGATCATATATTCGACAATTTTGGGGTGGAGCTAAGGGCCGGATTAAATTTTACGGGCAAAACATTCCTTGATTCCTTAACCTTTGAAGCAGGGAATTTGTCGTCGGCGCTGAGAGAACGGGGGGTTGACGGCTGGCAGCTTAAGAATGGTTTTGTGTTTAGCGCCTATGCGGGCTACCATCGTTTTGGTATACTTGAAGAGTTTTACCGTGGCCAGGGCAGCATTATTTATTACGGCGACTCTTACTACGAAAAAACATTTTATAACCGCATTGACCTTAGCTGGACACCATTTTTATCAGGCCATGTTAAAGGGCAGTTCATAGCCAGTTTTCACTTTTCGCCCGGCCAGTTTAACGATAACCAGGAAGTTTTCAGGATAACCTATGATCTGGGAAGAAAGACAATTGCAAGGTTTAAGGATGGAAACTAAAGGATTACATTTATAAAAAGCAAGCTGTGTTTATTTTAGAATGAATCATGATTATTATAGTGTCCTCTAAACGAGTATATATAAATTATTTCATCCTTTATTTCATAAACGATCCGGTGTTCACTGTCAATCCGTCGCGACCATTTTCCGGAATAACTATGTTTTAAGGGCTCTGGTTTATCTGTCCCTGTAAATGGAGTTATCACTAATTGAAATAAGCAGCCTTTCAATCTTTTTTACAATACCTGATTGACCGCTTTTAATAAAAAATCTAATGTCTTCTTTTGCAGTATCCGTTATTACAAGTTCCATATATCGGCAGGTTTTATTTAGTAGTCCTTCCTGCTTTTATATCTTCTTCGCTACGTTTCATTTTAGCCACAAATTCTGGGTCATATGGACTTTCGGCAGATTTTTCAGTTTTAAAATCAACTTTTAATGCCTTCATAATTGCTTTTAAAGCTGTTAATTGCTCTTTGTTTTTGGGTTGTACAATTAATGTTTCCATATACAAATTTAACTTTTTTAATCATAATTTAGTTTGTGGCTTTATATTTATACCGTGCCATTTTAACGATAACCAGGGAGTATTTAGAATACCCTATGATCTGGGAACAAAGACAATTGCAAGGTTTAAGAGGGGTTGATGCCATAATATTTTAATTACTACACTTCCATCTGATTAAATTCTAATGAAACACCTGCATCATTCATTAAGGCAATTTATCTTAACTTTTATTGATTTTTTTTACAAGCCATTTAAAAAATATCTCTCGTTACAAACTTTTCGGTATGCTGCTGCGGGCGGTTTCAATACTCTATTTGATATCAGCTTGTTTACTTTCAGCTACCATTTTATTTTCAAACAACAAAATGTTGTTATTGGGGCATTTACAGTGAGCCCGCATATCGCCTCGCTATTTTTCGCCTTCTGTTTCAGCCTGCCCTCGGGGTTCTACCTCAACCGTTATATTGTATTTCAGCAATCGGGTTTAAAGCGTCACCAACAACTGATAAGATATGTAATAGTTGTTTTAATATGCGTACTTTTTAACTACCTGTTTTTAAAGTTGTTTGTAGATTATTTTGGCTGGTACCCCACGCCCTCCAAAGTTTTAACTACCATACTGGTTATTGTTTTTAGCTATACCAGTCAAACTTATTATTTCTTTAGGGCAAAGACCCTGGAGTAATGCAGTAACGTAACATTATAGCTAACCTTTTAAGAAATGTTAACCATTTTTCTGCCATCCTGTCACCGTCATAATAATCAATTCTGACTATTTATTACCTTTCGCCTTTCAGCTTTTACCTTACCTGTCTATTTTTTACTGCCAAACCAATATTGGCACAAGCATTGTTAAATACATGTAGTTATTAAAAATCAATCAAGGAAAAAACAAACATATGTCTAAAATTATTGGAATCGACTTAGGGACAACAAACTCATGTGTGGCTGTAATGGAAGGTAACGAACCTGTAGTTATTGCTAACAGCGAGGGCAAGCGTACTACCCCATCAGTAGTTGCTTTTGTTGACAACGGCGAACGTAAAGTGGGTGACCCGGCGAAGCGCCAGGCTATCACCAATCCCACAAGAACTATTTACTCTATCAAACGCTTTATGGGTAACAACTTTAACGAAGTTACCAAAGAAGCTGCGCGCGTACCTTATACCGTGGTTAAAGGTGATAATAACACCCCACGTGTTGAAATTGGCGACCGCAAATATACTCCACAGGAAATTTCAGCTATCATACTTCAAAAAATGAAGAAAACTGCTGAAGATTTCTTAGGAACTGAAGTTACCGAAGCGGTTATTACCGTTCCGGCTTATTTTAACGATGCACAACGCCAGGCTACTAAAGAAGCCGGTGAAATTGCAGGCTTAAAAGTACGCCGTATCATCAACCAACCTACTGCTGCTGCCCTGGCCTATGGCCTTGACAAAGCACACCGCGATATGAAAATTGCGGTGTTCGATTGCGGTGGTGGTACTCATGACGTATCGGTACTTGAACTTGGCGATGGCGTGTTCGAAGTAAAATCAACCGATGGTGATACACACCTTGGTGGTGACGACTTTGACCAGGTAATTATCGACTGGATGGCTGACGAGTTTAAAAACGACGAAGGCATTGACTTACGTAAAGACCCTATGGCTTTGCAACGTTTAAAAGAATCTGCCGAAAAAGCCAAGATCGAATTATCAAGCACAACTCAAACAGAAATTAACCTGCCATACATTACTGCTAATGATGGCATGCCAAAGCACCTTGTTAAAACATTAACCCGTGCAAAATTTGAGCAATTAGCTGATAGCCTGATCAAACGTACTATCGAGCCTTGTAAATCAGCATTGAAAAATGCAGGTTTAAAAACTACTGATATCGACGAGATCATTTTGGTAGGTGGTTCAACCCGTATCCCTGCTATACAGGAAGCTGTTGAAAAATTCTTCGGTAAAGCCCCTTCAAAAGGTGTAAACCCTGATGAAGTTGTTGCTATAGGCGCTGCCATACAAGGTGGTGTGTTAACCGGCGAAGTGAAGGATGTGTTATTATTAGACGTTACCCCGCTTTCATTAGGTATTGAAACTATGGGTGGTGTAATGACCAAACTGATAGAAGCTAACACTACTATCCCAACAAAAAAATCTGAGACATTCTCAACCGCGTCTGATAGCCAGCCATCTGTTGAGATCCACATTTTACAGGGTGAGCGCCCAATTGCTTCGGGTAACCGCACCATAGGCCGTTTCCACCTGGATGGAATACCACCGGCACCTCGTGGCGTGCCACAGGTAGAAGTTACTTTTGATATTGATGCCAATGGTATATTGCACGTAGCAGCTAAGGATAAAGCAACCGGAAAAGAGCAAAAGATCCGTATCGAAGCATCATCAGGCTTATCAGATGCCGATATCAAGAGAATGAAGGATGAAGCTGAAGCAAATGCTGATGCCGACAGCAAGGCAAAAGAAGAAGTTGAAAAACTTAACTCAGCCGATGCCTTGATCTTTTCAACTGAAAAACAACTGAAAGAGTACGGCGATAAGATCCCGGCAGATAAAAAAGCTCCGATTGAAGATGGTTTGAAAAAGCTGAAAGAAGCTTTCTCTGCTAAAAACCTCGAGGAGATAGAAACAGCTCAAAACGAACTGAACACTGCATGGACTGCCGCATCTGAAGATATGTACAAAGCCGCTGCAGAATCAGGTCAGCCAGGAGCAGGTGAAGCAGGCCCCGAAGCGCACGCTGAAGGCAATGCCGACAATGTTACTGATGTTGACTTTGAAGAAGTGAAATAAGCCCTCTAAAGGGAAAAATATAAAAGCCCTGCTGGAAATTCCGGCAGGGCTTTTTTGTTATGATCATTTGCACGCTGGCATGCCGCCGCGGGTTTAGCGCAGCGTAACCCGTGGTACAGCATGGTTAAAGCTTCCAGCTTAACCATACCATAATTAGTATTGAATACTAATCGCCTTGCTATCATTAGCAAACGTACTGTAATCCGTACCATCCTTAATATTTGGATATACTTTAACAGGCGCGCCATTTACTTTAAAGGTATTTAGCTTGCCCTTAAAGCCATGCAACACCAGTTCAATTTTGCTGTATTTAGATATATATGATCCATCAACTGCTCCAAATGTTATCCCGCCTTTTTTAGGATCAAAGCTTATAGCCCGCTTATAATAAACACCATTTTGATAATCATACGATGATCCATCATCCTCGTAATAAACAAACGTATTGGGCACGGAGCCATACCATACGTTTATTTTCAAAATCCCATCACCCTTTTCATTAGTGCTTTGCACCAGGTTTTGCATCGGGATGATAGCGCTGCCTTTAACAAATACCGGCAGATCTGTTAACGGCGCGGGCGCTTTGATAATTTTACCGCCTCTAAATTTCTCGCCACTGCTTAAACGGTACCATTCGCCTTTGGGCAGATAGACATCTTCCATCAGAATGGTACTTTCAACCGGGGCAACCATAATGGCATCGCCAAATAAGAATTGATTTTGAAAATGTTCAGAAAATACGCTGTCTTCCTGTGTATAGTTAATGGCCAATGTACGGCTAACCGGCAAACCTGTTTGATGCGATTGATAAAAGCTGCTGTAAATATAAGGCATCAGTTTATAACGCTGTTCTATATCTTTCCTGATGATAGCCTCATTAGCCTTGCCCCAGCGCCACGGCTCGCGGTATTTAGTGCCCTTAGCCGCATGATTACGGAACATTGGGGTATAGACACCTAAAGAGTTCCAGCGCACCATAAGCTCGGGCGTAGGGTTGCCTGTAAAGCCGCCAATATCAACCCCGACTAATGACATGCCGGTTATGCCCAAACTGTTCACCAAACGCGTGCCTAACAGCATGTGGGCATCATAGGCGGAGTTATCACCCGTCCACACTGCTGAGTAGCGCTGTGTGCCCGAATAGGCTGCACGGGTAAGTACGAATGGCCGCTTGTTTAATAATTTTTTTGTCCCCTCAAAAGTAGCCTCGGCCATTTGCATGCCATACACATTCCTTATTTCGGGCATATAATACTTGCCGAATTTCACCATCCAGGGCATATTTTGGTTCCAAACGGCGGGTTCGTTCATATCATTCCAAAAGCCCTCAACCCCCGGATCAGTTAAAGCGGTAAATGATGCACCCCACCAATCGCGCACTGCCGCATCCGTAAAATTGGGGAAATGGCAGCGGCCCGGCCATACGCTGCCAATGTACTTCTCACCATCGGGGTAAGTGGCGAAATAATTTTTTGCAACGCCCTCATCATATTGCTTATAGCCCGGCTCAACCTTAATACCCGGGTCAACAATGGTAACCAAATGAAAATTCATCGATTTTAATTTGTCTATCATTCCTTTCGGATCAGGAAAAGTGGTTTTGTTCCAGGTGAAGATCTTATAATGATCCATATAATCAATATCACAGTACACTACATCGGCAGGGATCTTATCTTTTCTTAACCTTTCAGCTATACCTAAAACTTCGTTGGCGCTCATATAGCTCCAGCGGCATTGCTGATAGCCCAGGCTCCAAAGCGGCGGCATTTCCATGCGCCCGGTTAGCCAGGTATAATCTTCAATAATTTTCGCCACACTTTGCGCGCCGAAAAAGTAATAGTTCATATCACCGCCATCGGCGCCAAACCAGCTCATTTGCTCATCGGTAGATGCACCGAAATCAAAATAACTTTTGTGTGTATTGTCAAAGAACAATCCATAGCTTAAGCCGCTATGCAATCCCACAAAAAACGGGAAGGTTTCATACAAAGGATCGGACGTTGGGCCGTGATTAGGTACATCACTGTTCCAGTTTACGTATGAGCTGCCACGCCGGTTAAGGTCGCCGGTTTTCTCACCCAGGCCGATAAATTTCTCATCCTTATACAGCTTTCGGTAGTTAACCACCCTTGTGGCTTGCCAGTTGGTGCCAAATCGCGGGTCGTCCTCGCTTAACACCTTGCCATCGGCAGTGTAAAAGCTAAAACGCAATGGCGATTTGCTGATCTTTAATTTTAAGGCTGAGGTGCTTATCTCAATATCATCGTTGTTTTCCTTGTATTGCAGATCTCCCGATGGCTGCTGCACTACCGCGAATGAGCTATCGGCGCTATGCTCCTTGCTGATGCTTACCCTTATGATGGTAGAACTATAAACCCAGATACGCGCTTCCGCTTCTTTGGTTTTTATGATCAAAACGTTATTTTCTTCTTTTATGCTTTCGGCATTGCCTAAAGTTTCTGTTTGCATGTGTTGCTGGGCAAATAGGTTAGATGAATAAACTATTAAAAAGATAACGGGTAAACAGAGATAACGTTTCATTTTTTGGTAATTGGTAAAACCAAAAGTAATAATTCTTCGGGAACGTTGCCGGAAAATGGCATTAAAAATAAAAGTACCGCTTTAATGTTTTTAAATATTGATAAAGAAATTGATAGGGATCACATCGCCGGTTAATATATGGCCATCGGCGTGGATATCGCCGGTACGGTAATTTATGATGTTAAACGGTACTAAACGATCCCTTAAAATCGTATTAAGCTCATCCGTTTTATTGCCGCCTTTATGTTGGTTAAGCTGCTGTACTACCTGGTCAATAGCTATAGGTGTGGCCGCATATAATATACAATACTGGTAATTACCGCTTTTGGCCATAGACGAACCATCGGCATTTAAAGGCGTAACAAACACATTATTTAAATGGCCTTGCGGGGTAATGGTAGCCATTTTTCCGGGTTTAAATGTTTTTTCCGACGAGTATAAAACCACTGCGGGCTTGTTGCTATTGATAGTTATCAAATAGGTGTACTTCTCGCTTTTTAAATTCAAAAGCTGAAATTTATAGGTATCGCCGGGGTTTAATCCATCTAATATGTAGTATTTGCTGTTTTGGAAAACGGGCTTTATTTCCTTAAAGTCTGACCTCGAAGCTGCGGAATTTTTGTCTATCTCCATATCGCCCGCTATATCCATTATATTATTTACCGATCTGTGGTTCATGGGTATCTGTATCTGAAAAGCATACCTAACCATATGCCAAAAATCTTTGTAGCTGATAAAAAAGTACCCGTGATCGCCCCAATCTGTGCCCCAGCTATTCATGATCTCGAATTTTTTTGTGATATCGTCGCAGCCTATTACACACATGGCATGGCCGGTATTACTGCTATTTTTACCTTTTTTGAGTACCCAAGTGCTATTTTTAACTGTTAAATTTTGAAAGTTATCATCTATTATACCTACTACAACTACAGGAAAAAATCCCCTCAAACTTTCCCTCGTAGCATCAACAATGTTAGTGCTATCGCTGTTTAGTTCGAAAATGCGGTTATAGTATGCTATTTTGAGCAGTTCATCAGGCCGCAGATCAGTACTTACCATATTTTTGCTAACCAACACTTTGCTAACCGGTATCCCATCGTTTTGCATGTAGCGTAACGCCGCTAATATATCTGAGCCTGAATTGCAATCTTTAGAAATACGGCCATAAAGATACATGGGGTCATAAGCGTTATTGGTGATGGAATCTTTATTGGTGACATTATTGGCATAGGCCCACATGGTGGTACAGCTTTCATACGCACAGGCCCAACCCACGCACGATTCGCATTGCTGAAGTTTTGGGACAGGTGTATATTTCCGGAGCGAAATGCATAATGGAGGCGGGCGCATAGCTATTTCGCCATATATGCTTCCCTTCCTGCCGGTATCAGGCGGGTACTGATACTCCAATTGCATTATAGGCGCTATCATTGAGCTTAGCGCCCGTACCATAGTGCTGCGCAGTGGCAATGCGGGCGAATAGAAAGCATAGTGAAATAACTAATAGTAGTTTTTTCATATAAGGACCGGCTGATGAATAAAAATAGCTAATTATTTTTATTATTTAATCAGACAAATTATCTGCAACAAAAAATCCCGCTCAAAAGCGGGATCTATTTTATAATTCTTATCCTGTAAATCAAAAAAAAAACGTTTGATCCTGATTCCTTATGGCCAAAGGTTCTCCGGGTACACCCCGCTATTTACCAGATCAGATATACATTTTTGTACGATAGGCTTATCCTCCTTATAAGTAACACCAAACCATTTCGATGCTGTTGGAATCACCTTAAATGAGGCAATGCCGCTTTTTATCAACTGATCGGCCACCAGCGGGATAAAAAATTCAGATTTAGGATTATTTTCGTTGGCATCAACAAATTTCCTGAACATCTCTTCGCTTTGCTTAAATACCGCAGGCGAAAACCCCCAGAAATTCATCGATACACGGGTATCCAAAGGTAATGGTGTTTCTACGCCACTTTCTTCATACACTACGCCGCCATCCTTAAAATAAACCTGTGTACGCTCATTAACTTCAAGCATATTGCCCTTATCATCAACCTTGCACACCCCGCGCGATACCGACCCATATTCAGATAATGTTTTATCTATCTGGTAACCCACCAGCGAATACCTGTCATCAGCAACCTCGGTAGTTAAAAACTTAGCCATTTTTTCAAACGAGTCATAGCCGTAAAAGTCATCAGCATTAATCACACAAAAAGGCTCATTTATCTGGTTGCGTGCGGCCAATACCGCATGCGCGGTGCCCCAGGGCTTTGCGCGCTCAATGGTTTTATCAATACCAAATGGCTTAAGGTCGTAGCTTTGATAAACATAATCCGTTTCAATACGGCCCTTTAGCTTCGGTTCAAAAATCGCCTTAAAATTATCTGCAAACTCCTCGCGTATAATAAAGCTAACCTTGCCGAAACCGGCTTTTATAGCATCATAAATAGAGTAATCAATTATAGTTTCGCCATTGGGGCCAAAGCCGTCAACCTGTTTCATGCTGCCATAGCGACTGGCCATGCCTGCAGCCAGTATTAATAATGTTGGTTTCATTTTATTGGGGTGATGATTTATAAATGTAAATATGACATTTTAATTTGAACTTTTATTCAATAAACTAATATTTACTATTCTTATTTGTTTGCTTTAGGTTTAAATAATTATTTAATGTACCTGAAATCTTGCCCGGCCTTAATATTCAGCAAGGCCTCGTAAATAAGGCGGATAACATTATCAACATCTTCTTTATGTATCATTTCAACAGTGGTGTGCATATAGCGCAGCGGTAACGATATCAATGCAGATGGTACGCCATCATTTGAGTAAGCAAAAGCGTCGGTATCCGTGCCGGTTGAGCGTGATGATGCCTGGCGCTGAAAAGGGATCCCCGCTTTTTCTGCCGATTCGATCAGCAGTTTATTCAAATTATTCTGCACCGCAGGCGCGTATGATACTACCGGGCCCTTACCGCAAGCCAGGTCGCCCTGGGTTATTTTGCTGATCATGGGTGTTTGGGTATCGTGCGTAACATCGGTTACGATAGCCACATTTGGTTTTATATGATGTGCGATCATCTCGGCGCCGCGCAGGCCAATTTCTTCCTGTACAGCGTTCACTATATATAAACCGAAAGGCAGTTTCTTTTTATTCTCTTTAAGCAAACGGGCAACTTCGGCTATCATAAAGCCGCCTGCGCGGTTATCCAGCGCACGGCCAACATAATACCGGTCATTCAGCACTATAAACTCATCCTCGTAAGTGATCACACAACCTACATGTATGCCCAGCTTCTCTACTTCATCTTTAGTGGTACAACCACAATCCAAAAATATATTTTTTAATGAAGGCGCTTCTTCCTTTTCACCTGCTCCACGGGTATGTATGGCAGGCCAGCCGAAAACAGCTTTTACTATACCTTTATCGGTATGAATATTTACTCTTTTTGAGGGTGCTATCTGATGATCGGAACCACCATTGCGGATAACATAGATCAAGCCATCGCTGGTAATATAGTTCACAAACCACGATATTTCATCGGCATGTGCCTCAATAACCACCTTATATTCAGCTTTTTTATTGATGATGCCCACCGCAGTGCCGTAGTTATCTACATAATGTTCGTCGATATAGGGTTTGATGTAATCGAGCCACATTTGCTGGCCTTTCCACTCAAAACCGGTAGGCGAGGGATTGTTTATATATTTTTCGAAAAACTCAAGTGACTTTTTATTTACAACAGCAATATGCTTTGGAGTATCGGATTTCTTTTTAGCCATTTTTAACAAGCGGTACTTTGTATTTAACCGCAGGCAAATATAATAAAGCTGCTGATAATGCCTGTATATTAACTAATAGCAACCTAATTTTATTGATAGTTTAACATTAGCTTCACTTAACAACCGTTATTTTGCACAAAGTAATTTTTTTCAAATATTTAGTTTTGGTTGCGGCCGGTTTATTTGTGTAAACCGGCTTTTTTTATGCTGATAATTGCTTTTCAACTATCTCATAGTCAAAGCCATTCTTTGCGAAGAGTTTCCCTGTTTGCACAAACCCATGCTTTAAGAAAAATGAGATCACCGCAAGCCTGGCATTACACCAAAGCTTTGTGCCGCTCTCAGCTATCACAAAAGCTGTAATATACTGTAGCATCGTACTCCCTATACCCTCGTTTTGTAACGATGGCTCAACCGCAAATTTCCTGAACTGGAAATCATCCCCGTTTTTAAATAAAGAGATTACACCAACAAGATCATCATTGCTGAAAGCGCCAAAGTGCATACCATCAGCATCCTCATCCATTTCCATTTCATATAATTTTTTCTGCGGATATAAAACCTTTTGACGCAGTTTCCAGGTAAGCTCATGGCGGATCTGTTCGATGGCTATATTATTCATTTGCATAAAAATATTCCTTTTAAACAAAAAACCCGGCCTAAACCGGGTTTTAATATTATTTGCTTGTCCAAACGTTATTGTCGGGGTTATAATCCGGCAATACATTATCGGGGTCATAAGTAACAGATTGAATTTCTTCTGTTGATGGATATTTGAATGTCCAGCTTTTGTTTGCTTCCCATATCTCTACAGGTAGGGTTATCCTGCTTACCTTGCCGCTTTTGGTCTTAATTTCCAGCGGAACGGGCATAGGCAACTTATCCATATTATCAATGGTGATCAACGCGCCTTTGGTAGCATCACCGTCTACATAGGTTACATTGCTTACGGCAACATCCAGGCGCCAGTTATTTACAAACCAGCCTCTCCAAAACCATTGCAGGCTTTCACCTGTAACATTCTCTATCGTACGGAAAAAATCCTCCGGTGTAGGGTGTTTGTAGGCCCATCTTTGAATATAAGTTTTAAACGCGAGGTCGAACCTCGTGCTATCTGTTATCTGCGTGCGCAGCAGTATCAAGCCCGCGCTCGGTTTTGCATACAACAGTATGCCAATATTCCTTTCCTTCATATCAGCGGGTTCTGTTAAAATAGGCTCCAGTGTGGGCGCTGTAAATATAGCGCCTACTCTGTGCATATCGCCAGCCCGTTTAGACATATACACGCCGTTGCTAAACGCCGCGGTGGATAGCGTGTTGATGAAGGTATTAAAACCCTCGTCCATCCAGCCATATAAACGCTCGTTCGAGCCTACTATCATCGGGAACCAGGTATGGCCAAACTCATGGTCGTTCACACTCCATAATCCCCTGCCGGTTGATTTATATCCGCAAAAAACAATACCCGGATATTCCATACCGCTCACAATACCGGCAACCGCCGTGGCGCAAGGGTACGGAAACTCAAACCATTTGGCAGAGTTGTATTGTATAGATTCTTTAATGTATTCAGTAGAGCGTCCCCAGGCGTTATCGCCCGCGCTCTCAACCGGGTAGGCCGATATGGCCATCGCCTTTCTGCCGCTTGGCAAATCCATCTTGGCCGCATCAATAATAAACGCTGCAGATGATCCCCATGAGGCATCGCGCGAGTTCTTCATCCTGAAATGCCAGGTAAGTGTCGGTTTACCGACCGGGCGCGAAGTTGGGTCGGTAACTTCGCTGGCTGTACGTATAAATACGGTCTTTTCGCTTTGCGCGGCCTGAGTCCAGCGTTTCAACTGTTCGGGCGTATAAACATCCTGCGGGTTCAATAATTCGCCTGATGACACTACAATATGATTGGAAGGAGCAGTAATGCTGAGGTCGAAATCACCATATTCCAGGTAAAATTCACCCGGGCCCGAATAAGGCAGCGTGTTCCAGCCCGTTATATCGTCGTACACGCACATGCGCGGGTACCATTGGCCTATCTGATATATCTTGCCATTCTTAGTGGTTTGTATGCCCATACGGTCGGCGCCGTGGGTTGGCGCTACGAATGAGAACACTATCGATACCTTTACTTTTCCACCATCGGCGGCAACTGCCTTTGGCAAATATACCTGCATGCGGGTATCGTTTATTAAGTACTTAGCTTCAGCATCGTTTACTTTAACCGATGTTATTTTAAAACCGCCTTCAAAAACCTGGCCCTTAAGGTCATACCGGCTGCCGTTGGTGGCAATAATGGCAGATCCCCTTGAGGTTGATGTAAAAAGATTCTGATCCAGATACATCCATAAAAAATCAAGATTTTGCGGGCTATTATTGGTATAGGTCAATACTTCGGAACCGTTTATTTCGTCGGTCTGATCATTCAGATTTGCCGTTAATTGATAATCGGCGCGGTTTTGCCAGTATTTTGGCCCCGGTTCACCATCCGCGGCGCGGTATTCGTTACCGTTTTTGGTATAAAACATCGGCCCAAAAGCATCATGGTAGTTGTATTGGCTTACCGGTGGGGTTGTAGTAGCGGCGTTTGCATCAGGCTGTTGTTGTGCCTGGCAAACATTCATCGTGATGATGAAAGCCGGTAAGATACCGGCAAGCAGTTTAAATCTCATTATAAGTCAGTTAAAATTCAGAGCAAGGTAATAAAAAAAGAGATAAGCAACGGCTGGGTAAAATAATTGTTACTCAGGCTTGTATTATTAATAATACGGCCAAAGCAATTATAGTTGCAAATGTTAACGGCTTGTTGATTGGTAATATGAATGGATGGTATTGCTATTTGTTAAAATGCTGCCTGTAAACAATTTCATCAAAACCGAAAAATAAGAACCCGTTATCCTCAATAACCGGCCTTTTTATCATGCTGGTTTTTTGCTGTAACAAGGTCAAGGCTTCGGGTGCGCCTTTTATGCTTTCCTTTATGGCCGGGTCGAGCTGTTTCCAGGTAAGGCCTTGTTTGTTCATAAATTTCTCATAGCCGGCCTTATCATTCCATTCCTTTAACTTTTGCGCGCTGATGCCCAGTTTTTTAAAATCATGAAATTCATAATCAACGCCGTTGGCCTTAAACCAGTCGAGCGCTTTTTTTACTGTATTGCAATTAGTTATGCCGTAAACTTTCATTTTATTAATTATTGTTTGCCGCCGCCTTTATTATTTCCCTTTGTATCATCGTTCTCTATACCGTGCTGGTTTTTCTTGATGTCGCTATTCAGCCTGCCGAATTTGTAGCTAAGCCTTATAGCAAAGTTACGATATGATTGTTCATGATCATTCACCTGCGAAAAATCAGGGGTATTAGTGGTAGAGCTACTGTTCCAGTACTTACTCCAGGGGTTATTTGCAACCAGTGATATGCTTGCGTTCTTCTTTAAAAAATCCTTACTTAAAACGTATGAGTTAAATATAAAATAACCCGACCTGCCCTGCAAATTTACGCTACCGCTAAAGTAGCCTGTATTTACGCCTATACGGTAACCATCGTCGAATTTATAGCTTACGTTGCTAAACATATTACCTACATAGCCGCTGTTTTTGTATAATTCGCCATTATAAAAACCCTGCAGCCATAAATGGTTTATAAGGCCGTTTAAACTGAGCGATAACTTTTTTGTTATTGGGACGTTCGCGTTTATGTTAAATCCCAGGGTTCTGTTACTGCCCAGGTTCTGATAAGTTGTATAAGTAACGGTATCGGGTTTATTCTCTATATTTTCAACACGAAGGCTGGTAACATTTTGAATGGAATTATTTGAGAATGCATAACTAAAGCCTGTATTTATTGATGCTCCTGTTGAAAAATGGCTGTAATTAAGTTCGAACACATGGCTTAGTTCGGGTTTAAGGGCCGGGTTGCCTGAGCTGACGAATTGCGGATCCGACCGATCGACAAATGGATTTAACTGGCTGATGTACGGCCGCTGTATGCGCTCGGTAAATCCAAAATTGATGCTGTTATTTTTAAACTTTCGCTGCAAAGAGAATGAAGGGATAAAATTAGTATAGCTTGTATTGAGGGCTGACCCTACCGAGCTAAAATCAGCGTTGATCGTAGTTTCTTCTAAACGCAGCCCTGCTTTTCCTGTCCAGTCATCCAACTTTATCTGGTACGAGTTGTACAGGCTATATACATCCTGGTGATAGTCGAAATCATTGGTTTGTGCTGGATTTTGCAGGTATTGGTTACTTTCGCCGCTAACAAGGGTATCCACATTATAATTACTGAAGTTGTCTCTGAAAATGCCTTTAGCGCCGGCTTCCAAACTAAATTTTTTGAAGGGCTGGGCGTAATCGATCTGCACCGTTTGATCGCGCTCGCCTGAGTTGTTGTACTGGCGGAAGCTAGGCTGGTGATAATTTATGGTATCTGAGAACAGGTTTTGATTGTACTCATCATCCGGCGAATAGCTAAACTGGTAGGACAATGTTAACAGTTGATCCTTGCTTTTTTTGAAACCTAATTGGTAATTGATGCTCGCATCAATCCCGTCATTTTTTGATACACTGTTGTTAGCGTTATAAAATTGCTGTAAAATGCTTTCGCCCAAAGCAGTTCGCGTATTCGATCCTTCACCGTTATCTGCACGGCCGGTATTATAATCAATTGATGCAGTTAGCAGGTTAAGCGAATCGATCTCGTAACTAAACTCGCCCGAAAAGTACTTGTAGTTACTGTTGTAATAAGCTGAGCCATCTTCTGTTAATACCGAGTGATCGGCAAAAAATGTTTGGGTATTGCTGATAGGATTAGTGACTTGATTTTGCCTGCCAAGCCCGGCATAGCCCGAAAAGCCAAATTTCCCTTCTTTTACTGTACCATTTAAATTAACTCCCGGGCCCCACAATGTGTTATAGCGTGTGTTAATGCCGAGGTTATAGCCCTGATCGGCGTTTTTTGTGGTGATGATATTGATGATACCCGCCAAGCCTTCTGCATCATACTTTGCAGGCGGGGTGGTAATTACTTCTATTTTAACAATATTGGTACCGGGCATGGATCGCAATACATCCGACGGATTTTTAGCCAGCAAAGCTGATTCCTTGCCATTTACCAGTATTTTATAATTCGCGCTGCCTTTTAGCTGGATATTATCATTTGCATCAACCGTTAATAAGGGCACCTTACGCATCATATCCAAAGCCGTAACCGATTTGCTTTCGGGGTCGGCAGCAACATTATAGCTTATGCGGTCAACCTCTTGCGTCATCAGGGGTTTTACGCCGCTTACACTAACTTCCTTTAATTGTTTTGATGACGCCTGCAGCTTTATTTTACCAACATCAATCATTGATCTCTTATCGCCCAGATCAATAAACTTAGTGTTGTAACCTATAAAAGCCAGCACCAGTTGGTAATGTTTACCGGCGGGGGCTTTAAGCTCAAAGCTGCCATCGTCTTTTGTAAGGTTACTTTTAACGGGTATTTTGGTTTGGGCATCCTGAATGGCAACGGTAACATAGCTTTGCGGTACGCTGGTTACAGAATCTATAGCAATACCTTTAACAGTTATAGTTGGAGTGGGTGTGTTTTGGCCGAAAGCTAAGGCCGAGAAATAACAGCACAATACTGTTAGTAGAATTTTTTTCATGCAGTGTTAATAGTTAATCAGGTAGACGCATAAATGCATAGTTCGTTACAGAAATAACCAAAAATAATTACTTATAGCGCACAATAAAACGGTTTAACAAAGTTTAACTAAAAAATTAGTTTAATTTAACATTTGTTACTTGTTGTACTTGGTCATGGTAAGTTCTGTACCAATAGTTGAGAAGCTTTTTATCATCTCGATGGAGCGGTCGATCAGCGCGGGCAGTTCGGGTTGTTCATCTTTATCAAACCCGCTTAAAACATAATCAACCTGGCGGCCTTTCGGAAAGTTATCACTAACCCCAAAACGCAGGCGGGCGTAATCATTATGGCCGAGGGTTAGCTCGATATGCTTTAACCCGTTATGGCCTGCGGCGCTGCCTTTGGGTTTTAGTCTTAGGGTGCCTAAGGGCAAGGCAATATCATCAACCACCACCAACACATTTTCAACCGGGATCTTTAATTCGTTCATCCAGTAATTCACAGCCTTGCCGCTCAAATTCATATAAGTGGTTGGCTTTATCAGGTGCAGCATACGGCCTTTATAAGGCACTTCGGCATAATAAGCCAGGCGCATATTATAAAATTTATTGTTTTCCTGTTTTAGCAGTTCATCCAATATCATAAAACCTATGTTATGCCGGGTATCAGCATATTCAGGGCCAATGTTACCTAAACCAACTATTAAATATTTCATACCCCCTAACCCCCTAAAGGGGGAATTTTTGATTAGCGCGGTTGATTAAACTACCATGTTTATTTGTTTGCGAAGATATTATATTTTAATAAAATAGCGATAAGTATATTCCCCCTTTAGGGGTTAGGGGGCAAACAAAAACAGCGATAAGTAAACCTATCGCTGTTTTAATACTCCTTTATTCCCTCTTCAGAGGGCTTAGGGGGCTTATTTTTTGCCTGAAGCAGCTTCCTGCTCAGCCTGGCGCAATGCACGTGAAGTTGTTACCGATACGATGGTATCTTCCATAGCATTAGCTATGATCAGTTTTCCAACGTTCAAATCACCAACTTTTACCGATTTACCAACTTCTAAGGTTTCGATGCTTACATCGATAGTATCCAGGTGATCTTTAGGCAATGCTTTAATACGCAGTTTCCTTAATTTCTGAACAAGTTTACCACCGGTTTTAACGCCAGGAGAAGTTCCGGTTAATTTTACCGGGATTTCAATAGTAACAGGTTTTTTCGCATCCAACAGTAAAAAATCCACATGGATAATTTGCTCGGTTAATGGATGGAACTGGATATCTTTAATAATAGCCTGTGATGTTGCACCGGCAATCTGCAGATCGATGAAATGAACAACCGGAGTATAAACTACGGCTTTCAAATCAGCTGCGGACACTGCAAAGTGGGTTTGGGTTGGCCCACCGTAAAGTACTGCCGGTACCAAACCCTGGTAACGCAGCTCTTTAGCGTCTCTTTTCCCTACGTTCTCTCTTGGAGAACCGCTAATAGCAATTGATTTCATTATTTATTTTTATTTATTAAGCCCACAGCTAACATGCTGTAGATTGTCTTTATTCATTTTTCAACTTCATCTATGGACTATCGACAATAGACTATGCACTAATTAATCCACCACAAACAGCTGGCTTATCGAGCCATGCTCATTCACATTCTCGATAGCGCTTGCAAACAGTTTAGCAGTTGATAACACCCTTATCTTATCGCTTTTGTGTTTTAACGGTATGGTATCCGTAACGATCAATTCAGTCAACACCGAATTTTCTATCGTTTCGTATGCCTTGCCTGATAATACCGGGTGCGTACAAACCGCCCGAACGGTACGTGCGCCACGCTCCATGATCAGCCCGGCGGCTTTAGCTAAAGTGCCGGCAGTATCACATATATCATCAATCAGCACTATATCCTGGTCGGTAACATCACCAATCAGCGTCATCGACTCAATTTCATTGGCACGTTTACGGCGTTTATCGCAAATAACAACCTCGGCATTAAAAAACTTAGCAAAGCTACGCGCCCTGTATGAACCACCCATATCCGGCGAGGCAATGGTTAAATTACCCAAGCCCAGGCTTTTTATATACGGCACAAAAATAATGGATGCATCAAGGTGATCAACCGGGATATCAAAAAATCCCTGTATCTGTGCCGCGTGCAAGTCCATCGTCATAATGCGGTTAATACCTGCCGCCACCAATAAATTGGCTACCAGCTTCGATCCTATGGCTACACGTGGCTTATCTTTCCTGTCCTGACGTGCCAGCCCAAAATAAGGGATAACCGCCGTTACATAATGCGCCGATGCCCTGCGTGCCGCATCTATCAGCATAAGTAATTCTATCAGGTTATCAGTAGGTGGGTTGGTTGATTGTATTAAAAACACATCACATCCACGTACCGATTCGTTATAGTGAGGCTGAAATTCACCATCGCTAAACTTCGAAAGAATTACTTCGCCTAAATCGCGCCCGTAAGCATCCGCAATATTTTGCGCCAGTACTGTTGTACCGGAACCTGCAAATAACTTAATGGGGTTAAATTGTAAAGGCATTTTTTGATTTCGAATATCGAATGTTCGATTTCGAATTTACTTATTTAGCGCTGTTATAAAAAAATTTCGGATTTCTATTTTCCTCCAGACCTAAATCCGAAATCGAAAATCCGAAATCCGAAATTCCACTGTTGCCCGACCAGGATTCGAACCTAGACAAACGGTACCAAAAACCGTCGTACTACCTTTATACTATCAGGCAATCTCCTTTGGTTTGTTATCCATCCCAAAAAGGAATGCAAATATAAGGCGATTTTTTAAACTTTGAAAGTCAATTTTTAAAAAAGTAACAATAGACTATTAGTTAATTATTGCATACGCCTAAAAGCTCTATGCGAGGCGCTAAACGATTTCAATTTCCAATCCATCGCGCATGGTGAGATTGCTTCGTTCCTCGCAACTACGTATTACGCCTTAATCCTCGATAACCACACCCATCGAGCAGAATTTATTGATACGTTCGGTGATCACCTCATCAATATTACGGTCTTTTAAGCCTTTTATATCTTTTAAAATTTGTTTTTTTAGGGTTGATGCCATAGTAACCGGATCCTGATGGGCGCCACCAAGTGGTTCTTTAATAATACCATCTATCAGTTTGTTCTTTAGCATTTCTGATGAGGTAAGCTTTAATACTTCTGCAGCGCGTTCTTTATTTTCCCAGGTTTTCCAAAGGATGGTGGAGCAATTTTCAGGGGAAATAACCGAATACCAGGAGTTTTCCAGCATCAAAACCCTATCGCCAATACCTATACCCAAGGCCCCGCCTGATGCGCCCTCACCAATGATAATGCAAATAATAGGCACCTTAAGCACCGACATTTCCATCAGGTTGCGTGCGATCGCTTCACCCTGCCCGCGTTCTTCAGCCTCAAGGCCGGGAAATGCGCCGGGGGTATCAATCAAAGTAATAACAGGCTTGTTAAATTTCTCGGCCAGTTTCATCAACCTTAAAGCTTTACGGTAACCTTCGGGGTTGGCCATACCAAAATTACGGTACTGGCGCTCCTTGGTGTTGCGCCCTTTTTGATGGCCTATCATCATAACAGTTTGGCCGTTTATATTGCCAAAGCCGCCCACGATAGCTTTGTCATCACCAACTGTCCTGTCGCCATGCAGTTCGATAAAGTCGTCACACATCAGTTCGATATATTGCAGCGTATACGGCCTTTCGGGGTGACGGGATATTTGTACTTTTTGCCAGCCGGTAAGGTTGGCATATATTTCTTTCTGGGTAGCCAGTAGCTTATCTTCCAGTTCAGCAACCGATGCCGACATATCCAGTTTATTCTTATCCTCAAGCTGCTTAACTTTTTCTATCTGCTGTTGCAGTTCAGCTAAAGGCTTTTCAAAATCAAACGTAATCTTCATACAGTTAAAATGGGACGCAAATTTACATAAATCAAATGGGATATTAATTATTTATGATTATCCAGCTTTTCCAATTGTTTAATTTGGCCCGGACTCAGCAGTCTTTCAGTGTTATAGCAGGCTAATAAAATAGCCCCTCTTATTTCGCCCTGGTATAATCCGTAGCGGTTTGTGTAAAATATCAGGCTGCCTTCATCTATCTTTCCGGTACTAAACAAATCATCCAGTGTTTTCTCATTTTTAATAATTATTTGCCCCATTTCCATTCGTTTCCGGTGCAGCTCTACAGCAATGGCAGTTATCCTGCTTATCTGTATCGGGCTCATATCAAGCTCCCTTTTATATTTTATTACCTTATCCGGCATCGGGAAATGGTTTAGCGTGGCCGGCAATGCCATATCATACAGGTCGTCGCCTTTAACAAGGGCATCATACTGCGTATAGGTTAGCGTTTTAAGCGGCGAGGCTTTTGCAAGGCTATCTGTTTGGGCGCTCGCACTTTTACTAATGAATATAACGGCTATAAATAATGGTATTTTTTTAAACATAGCTATCAGCTTTATTTTTTTCAAAAATGTTAATTATAAATTATAATTCAACTTTAAATAAATGATGCAGGGCTAAAAAATATTTTCACTCAGCATAAAAAAAGAAAGACCCGCTTTTTTTAAGCGGGTCTTTCAATATAATATATGTTGAGTTTAATTGTATTAAAATTCCTCGGCGTAAACCGGTTTTTTAACGCCGTTATCATAAGCCTTTAAGCTTTTCTTTAATAATTTACGTGCAACATGTATGCGGGTTTTAACAGTCCCGATAGGGATAATTAAATGATCGGCAATTTCATGATATTTATGGCCTTCAAAATACATGGTAAAAGGCACATAGTAATCTTCGGGCAGGCGATCCAACGCTCTTTTAATATCATCCATAACGAATTTTGATTCACCTTGATTTTTTGTTGAGCTGAATACCAGGTTTGGTGATGAGATCTCATCAGATTTGGTAACAAAAGTGCTCATTTTAACAAAACGGCGATAATTGTTAATGAAGGTATTTTTCATGATGGTATATAACCAGCCTTTTAAATTTGTGCCTTCTTTAAACTTATTGTAATAAGTTATAGCTTTCAACATTGTATCCTGAACAAGGTCGTTAGCATCGTCTGCGTCATGGGTGAAGTGTAAGGCGTATGACCTTAATGAACTTGCCTGACGTAATACTA
>Ga0302315_10000322_pt1 | contig 56371 bp, 41 predicted proteins | sample III_Palsa_N3_1_FD_200532 | JGI IMG/M metagenome (GOLD analysis project Ga0302315, IMG submission 200532) | Peat permafrost microbial communities from Stordalen Mire near Abisko, Sweden - III_Palsa_N3_1 | ecosystem: Environmental > Terrestrial > Soil > Palsa > Peat permafrost | place: Sweden...
TGTCAAACACGCTGTCTACCCAAAGCTGTTGTTTGGTTTTGGCTTCCGAGTTCTTTTTAGGAAGGGTGGAAGCCGAGGATACCACAAGTATAAAAATGAAAAATAATATCTTAAAATTCCTGAACATTGACTATTTTAAAGAGTCTATTATAAATAACAAACAATGAATGAAATTGTGCTAATTTTTATTAAAATAATTGCGAGAAATTAATCTGAGCCAAATATAAATGAATTAAATTTGATGATTAATATTATTACTTCTTATAATTATTCACAGAATAATTATAACTATATTTAAGTACCTCATTTAGCGCTGATGCCTGACATTATCCATCTGTTACCAGACTCTTTAGCCAACCAAATTGCAGCAGGAGAAGTTGTGCAACGCCCTGCTTCTGTGGTAAAAGAACTGATGGAAAATTCCGTAGATGCGGAAAGCAGTCAGATTGACCTAATAGTGAAAGAAGCAGGCAAATTACTTATACAGGTTATAGACAATGGCAAAGGAATGTCTGTTACCGATGCCCGCATGAGTTTTGAGCGGCACGCCACTTCTAAAATTATAAAAAGCGAAGACCTGTTTTCTATCCGTACTTTTGGCTTCAGGGGAGAGGCGCTGGCTTCCATAGGGGCGGTGGCGCAGGTTGAAATGAGAACGCGGAAACAAGATGATGAACTGGGAACTTCTATAAAAGTAGAAGGCTCTGAAGTAAAAGAACAAACCCCAATAGCCTGCGAAAAAGGGACTTCTATTAGTGTAAAGAACCTGTTTTTTAACGTGCCAGCTCGCCGAAGCTTTCTTAAAAGCAACCCGGTGGAGATGAAGCATATTATTGACGAGTTTCAGCGGGTGGCGTTATCTTATCCCCAGGTGGGATTTAGGTTGTATCAGAACGACTTGGAAGTATATCAACTTCCGTCAGAGAAGTTAAGCCGCCGCATTGTCTCGCTTTTCGGTAGCGGGTACAAGGAGCAGTTAATTACCTGCCAGGAGGACATGGATTTTATAAAAATACATGGCTATATAGGAAAACCAGAACATGCTAAAAAAACCAGGGGCGAGCAGTTCTTTTTTGTAAATAATCGCTTTGTTCGAAACAACTACCTGCACCATGCCATTATGAATGCCTATGAGGATTTGATAGCCTCTGACCAGTTTCCTTTTTACGTCCTATTCATAGATATTGACCCCAGGCATATAGATATTAATGTTCATCCTACAAAAACAGAAATTAAGTTCGACGATGAGAAAATAGTATATGCACTGGTAAAAGCGGCCGTAAAGAAGTCGCTGGGAACGCATAGCATTACACCCCCATTGGATTTTGAGCATAACATTAACTTCGATGCCCTTAGTAACTACAATCACTCTAAAACCATACAGGGCGATAATGAACGGCTGGAAACTAATTTTACTGCGAAGAGCTTTAATCCGATACAGAAATCCTCACACCAGGACTGGCAAAAGCTGTATGAAGGATTTGAGCGGGTTCCTGAAAAGAATGGGGAAGAGAAGGAAGAAACTCCTTCCTCGGTGAGGGTAGAAAGCGCCGCAAACAATATGGAAAGCGGCGTTAGCAAAGACCTGTTGTATACAGAGAATGCTTCTACATTTCAATTGCATGGCAGGTATATTATAACGCAAATAAAATCAGGGGTTTTAGTAGTAGATCAGCAGGCGGCGCACGAACGTATTCTTTATGAGCGGTACCTGGCTATGCTCCATAATAAAGTCGGGGCCTCGCAGCAGTTTTTATTTCCTCAATCGGTGCAACTTAGCCCCGGCGATTTTGCGTTAATAGCAGAGATGGAGGAAGAGATACGGTCGCTTGGTTTTATGTTTAATATATTCAGCAATAATACAGTTGTTATTAATGGCGTTCCGGCCGATGTGCAAAGCGGTTCGGAAAAAGAGCTATTTGAAGGGCTGATAGAACAATTTAAAATGAACAGGTCGGAATTAAAACTGGACAAGAAAGAAAACCTGGCAAGGGCCTTGGCGAGGAGATCGGCTATTCGTTCTGGCACAAAATTAACGTTGCTGGAAATGAACACCTTGATTGATGAGCTTTTTGCATGTAAATTTCCGAATTATACTCCTACCGGAAACCTTACAATAGTAACGATGGAGATTGGAAAAATAGCTAAACTTTTTAACAGACAGGTTTAATGGGATTTAGAATAACACCCGTAGTACGATATTTACTTTTAATAAATGTAGGAGTTTTTGCTTTTATGGCCCTTACAGGCGAGCGGTATAGCGATTTATTTGCCCTCTTTTATTTCAGTTCGGAGTTTTTTCATCCCTACCAGATACTTACCCACATGTTTATGCATGCCAATCTGGGGCACTTATTCAGCAATATGTTTGCGCTGTTTATGTTTGGGCCTATGTTGGAAAACTTATGGGGAGCAAAACGGTTTATTACATTTTACCTTATTTGCGGATTAGGAGCTGCTTTTTTTTACACAGCCATTCAGTATTACGATTATAATAAGCTAAAAAATGAAATTATAGAATACAGCGCCGACCCCGACCCTAATTCCTTCGGGGTGATTTTGCATCACAGCTTTGATGGCTTTCAGCGGATTGAAGAGGGATACAAAGCTTTTTATGGAGTTTACCCTGAATATAAAAATAACCCAACCAGTGTGGTGCTTGCTAAAAATTCTATTGAATATTTGCAGGACTTATATAAAATAAAAGTTAATAACAGCCCCCCTATAGTGGGCGCATCGGGGGCTGTTATGGGAATATTAATGGCTTTTGGAATGTTGTTTCCAAATACAGAACTTTTTTTAATGTTCATACCAATTCCCATAAAAGCGAAATATTTCGTAGCTTTTTACGGAATATACGAGTTGTATGCCGGGGTGCATAGATCTCCCGGAGATAACGTCGCTCATTTTGCGCACATCGGCGGAATGATTTTTGCGTTTATATTAATAAAATATTGGCAAAGAAAAAGGAATACGTTTTATTAACATGAATCTGATTCAAGAGCTTAAGTACAATTTTCAGAAGCAGGATAACGGCCTTATAAAACTTATCCTGCTAAACGTTATTGTTTTCCTGGTTATCAGCGTCATACATATTGTATGCGCTATATCGGAAAATGATTTTGTTTATGCTTTTGCACAAAAGGAGTTATACCTGCCCGCCCCTTTCTTTGATTTTATTGAACGTCCCTGGACGTTGTTTACTTATTTCTTTAGCCAGGAGGACGTATTGCATATTTTATTTAATATGCTGATGCTCTACTGGTTTGGACGGATAATTACAGACCACATCGGCAACAGAAGGCTCATAAATCTTTATATACTGGGCGGATTAATGGCAGGCGTTTTTTACCTGCTTATGTTTAATCTTATTCCTTTCTTCATAAAAAGAACTCCCTTCCCCGGCCTTATAGGCTCATCTGGTAGCGTGTTTGCCATTGTGGTAGCCGCCGCTACCTTATTGCCAAATTATACGGTTTACATGCTTTTCCTTGGCCCGGTACGTATTATATACATAGCCATTTTTTATATTGTTGTTTCTTTTCTTGGGACAATCGGCGATAACTCAGGGGGCAACATTGCTCACTTAGGAGGGGCGCTGATAGGCTTTATATACATAAGGCAGCTTCAGCGAGGGACAGATATAGGGCAGCCCATTAATTTTATAGCGGCATGGTTTAAAAGAATAGGAAAACCTCGTATGAAGGTGTCCTACATCAATAAAGACCGGTTGCATCACGATACTTCTCCCTCCCAAAAGGAAATTGACGATATTCTGGATAAAATATCCAGGTCGGGGTACGAGAGTTTAAGCAAAGATGAAAAGCAGAAGCTTTTTAAAGCCAGCCAGAAGTAATACCTCTCCTATTGTGCCAATTGGCACAGAACTAATAGTTTTTACTGAACAATCTTAAATCTACTATCTAAACAAATAAATCACCGTAGTTTGTGCTACCTAAAAAACTACTAGTTGATGGGTTTTCTTACATGCATAAAAATTTCGCTCTGTTATTTCCCTGTAAATTTTCCTGTTATTTCCTGATAATTTGTCTGTTTTTGGGAGTAGGTATGTAAGTTTTTTGCCGTTTTGAAGGGGTGCCAGTTGGCATTTTTTAGTGTAAAGGTTAACGGTTAAAGTTTAAAGAAAAAGATAGGCAACTGGGCTTCGTGATGCCGGAAAAAATAAATGTAGCATAAAATGGTTGTAACGTCTTATAAGATGCTAGTATTATTTAAAACAGATGCCTGTTTAGTTGTTCATTTTCTTTTGCTCGTACAAAAGAAAACGAACCAAAAGAAAAGTACGCCACGTCGAAAGACAATCATTCCGCGCTGGACGGCGCTTTCCCACCGCACAACCCACATGATTGTCCGCACCCGACGTGGACGGTGGCCAACGCACTGTTTTACCATAACCTGGTGTGGACTGGTAGTATTAAAAAAATAAGAAATTATTTCTGGCTCAAGGATTTTCTTGTGCATTTTTTTAAAGGCCTATGTTGCTGGCTACTATTTAGTTAGTGTAGTATGCCTGTTTGAACTAGAAGAATAACACTGGTTAGCCCCCCGCATATAGCTTGGTTGTCTTCCATTCACGTTATCAATGTAGCTAAATAATGCTTTGATTTCATTATTGCTCAATCTGGAACCTTGCATCTGGGTCTTTTGATATTGATTATAAAGAAGAGTTGCTTTTACATCCCCACTCATAATAACCTTAGCAGAATTTCTGGTAAAGGCAATAAGCCAATCCATAGAATACCTTGTAGTAGCTCCCGCCAAACCTGGACCTACTACCTGTTTATCAGTAGCAGAATGACAATAGGAACAATGCTTAACAAATAACGCTTGCCCGTCGATTTGATCGTTTATACATCCTGGGAATACTATCTCCCTAAGTCCTTCAATGAAAACCGACTCTTTGATTAAACGTTGTTGTCTTTTTTTCTCCTGATAAAATTTATACTGATATTCTAAATCTAATAGTATTTTGTTTTCAGTAGTGTAGCGGTTATACTTTTTAAGCTTTTCTTTTAAACCGCTTGGCGTTGTCTGTTGAGGAGAAAGAGTAATGTAGTTTTGTTTAACTACAGCAAAATCTGCTGCATCAATAAAGGGAATCTCGCCCTTATAGGCTATGGTTATAGCTGTTACTATCTGGTTTTTCCACACTAGCAAGTATTTATCTTTTTCATAACAGCTGTCAAATGTAATTTGATCGTCAGAAAGCAAGGCAAACAGACTTTGTATGGGAGGGTTTACTATGTATGTATAGACGCGATCATAAGTGTCGCCATTTTCAACCTTAATTTTTATTTCGGCCTGTTCAACTTCCTCCACATATACATCTGCATTGTACCATCCTAATTCAGTCAATTCAAACCCAAACTTTTCCATCCTGTATTTTTCCCTCTTTACTAATAGGTTGTCGTATTCCCGTCTTACTTTTTCAGCCTCTTTATCTTCTTTAGCTAGTTTCTCTCTGGCTTTTTTTCTGTTCTTTTCTAGTTCTTTTTCAATTGTTTTAAGCTCCTTGTCGTAATAGTTAGATAATTTTTTACTATTTATTGAAGCATCTACATTAGTCAATTTCTCATTAGCAAAACTTCGAAAGGTGTTATATAACGGATGATTTTTGCCCAGCGCTTCGGCTGTCATAGAGTCAAGCTCCCAAAGGTTTTTATCAAGATGACGAACATATATCTCTATGATGTCGCTGTTACAGGTCTTGAAAATAAACTTTAACCGTTTTTCAAATTCCCTAGTTGATATAAGCGTATTATTAAATTTTTTGCTTCTAATAGCTTTTATTATTGCGGGTTCAATACCGCAATTAGGGTGATAATGTTCTGAAGCTTCCTTTTTTTCATTTTCATCTGAATTAGCCTTGAACAAATCAGCATGAGTATACTCCTCTTTAACTAAAGAGCGTTGTTTAAGACTATAGTACAAACTGTCTTTAAGCAAGCCGGTAGCGTAGTTATACGAATGGTATGGCATGCCTGCTTCCACAGCCGCTTCAAAGCCTTCGGGGTAAAAATCAAGCAGGGAAATATCTACCGGTATAAGAAATTTTGCAATCGGCTTAGGGTTACTCCATTTTACTTTTCCGCTACTATCTCTTGTGCCTTTATATAGTTCAATATTTTTGCGAGAGCCGTCTAATGGCATTTCCATAAAAACCGGGTTTTTACTGTTTATTGCCAGTTGCTCGCCGTTTGATGAGGCATTAATAAAAAACATTCCTTGCGAAGCCAATAAACCACCGTCTACAGTAGTGGTACTATTAGAAGCAAGCATTTCATCTGTAGACGCTACTTCCGTAAAATCAATATCGATCTCTTTATCTACAACATTGCCATTTTTATCAATAAATACTCCCTTCGGAAAAACTATTACACTCCCTCGTTCACTTTCAACAACGCTTTCTTCGTTACCTGATATTTTAAAATGTTGGGCTTCAGAAAAAGAACCTTTAAAGGGATCGGTAGATGAAAAAGGAGCTATTTCAGCGCCGGTAGTGTTTTGTCGTTTTTTCTGTTGCTGATTTGAGTTTGTTGAACAGGAAATAACGACAAGCAGAAGACTGGCTATAAGGATTAATCTATACATATTTATAAAATAAAGACAGTTCAAAATATGCAACAATAATGTGATTTGCTAAATAAGATACAGGTTTATTAGAAAAAATTTTCTGTTAAAGATCAAGATGAGTGGGACCCTGGATAGCATATTATTTACTTCCCCACCGCCCCGCCCACCCCTCGGAATTCGCCACCTCATCCACTAGCTTTTCCAGGGTTTTAAGCTCCTGCGGAGCCTGCCAGTTGTCGGTTATGGTCTTTTTTTGTTCATGGTTATCCTGGTAGGTAATATAGGTAGTAGGCAGGTCGGCCATTGGTCCGGCATATTCATTCTTAAAATCAAAAAAAGAAGCTTTATCAAAAGCGTTAAACAAAGCATTCAGTTCTTTTTTAGTCAACTGCTTTTGGTGCTTGCCCAGTTTGGTTACAAACATTTTGCCTTCGTACTCGGCTTTGCCAGTTCCATAAATGGTTATTTTATAAATGGGGCATCGTCCATGGCATCCTGTTCGTTCCATGCTTATAAATGACTTTCCATGTTCTTGTGAACTAATTATGGTAGTTGTACTGTAAAAGAAGGGCAAAAGAACGAGGAAAAGTAAAATTTTGCTCATAGCTAAATTTATAATAGGCACAAGTATAACAATTCTTAGCGGTTGGAGTTTTATAGCGCTAAGGTATTTTCATTTATCAAATTAATACAGGGGTATTTTTTGTATAATTGTTTAAAAAAAGCTGATGGAAACTTATAAAAACATAAAAGTGGAAGTGGGGGAGAATATTATGACGCTTACCATAAATCGCCCGGATAAGATGAACGCGCTTAATTTTGCTACGCTGACAGAGATAGAAGGGGCCATAAAAAGCGCCTATACCGATAAAGAAGTACGAGGGGTTGTTGTAACAGGGGCAGGCGAAAAAGCCTTTGTAGCCGGGGCCGATATATCCGAAATAGCAGGCGTTAAAGAGGGGGACGAGGCTTATAACTTCTCAAAAAACGGGCAACGAATCTTCTCATTAATAGAAAATTCTCCTAAGCCAATAATAGCTGCCGTAAATGGTTTTGCGCTTGGCGGGGGCTGCGAGCTGGCATTAGCCTGCCACATACGCATGGCTTCGGAAAATGCCAAATTTGGCCTGCCGGAAGTTACGCTGGGCATTATCCCCGGGTATGGCGGCACGCAGCGATTGGCAGCGTTGGTGGGCAAAGGAAAAGCCCTGGAAATTATGCTTACAGGAGCTATGATTACCGCCGTGGAGGCCCATGAGATAGGCCTGGCAAACGAGGTGTTGCCAGCCGGCGATCTTGTTATTAAAGCGAAAGCTCTTTTAAATAAAATTTTCAGAAATGCGCCTATTGCTATAGCTAAAGTAATAGAGGCTGCTAATTCTTCCTCGCCGGAAACTGGTTTTGAAGCAGAGGCTAAAGCTTTTGCAGAGTGCTGCAAGTCTGAAGATTTTAAGGAGGGCACCACTGCGTTTCTGGAGAAAAGAAAAGCCAATTTTAAAGGGGTTTAATGAATGTCTGTTCTTAAGAAATTACTTTCTCAAACGGCTCTTTACGGATTAAGCAGCATTGTAGGAAGGGCTTTAAATTTTTTGCTGGTTCCTTTTTACACTGCGGTATTATTACCTGAGGAATTTGGTATATATACTGAACTATATGCTTACGCCGCTTTTTTTATAGTAATTTATGTTTTTGGTATGGAAACGGCTTATTTCCGTTTTGCCTCCAAAATAAAAGATGAACAAGAGGCTTATAACAATGCGGCCACCTTTGTTTTTTGCCTTAGCGCCAGTGTTTCGGCAGCGCTAATATTGTTTTCCAAACCCATAGCCATTCATGTTCTTCATTACCCGGAGCGGGCGTCTTATGTTGTATGGATTGCTTTAATTCTTTTTGTGGACGGCATTACAGCCATACCTTTTGCCAGGTTGCGGTACGAGAAGAAGGCGGCAAAATTTGCCTTTGCAAGGATTATGAATATCGTTTTTAACATCGCCTTTAACTTTTTCTTCCTTGTTTTGTGCAGCAAAATAATAAAGGGAGACCTGCTGCCGGGGTTAAAGGGAGGAATAGCGCTTTTTTATAATCCGGCGTATGATGTGGAATACATTCTGATCTCTAACCTGATTGCCAACGCTTTTCTTATCCTGATTTTGTGGAACACATTTACAGGCTTCCATTTTAAAATCAATAATAAACATACCTCGGAAATGCTAAAGTATGCTTATCCTTTAATGATAATGGGCCTGGCGGGTATGGTAAATGAAATGCTTTCGCGGATAATGCTTAAGGAACTATTGCCTCAAGGTTTTTATCCCGGTAGGACTAATTTGCAGGCGTTGGGCATTTTTGGGGCATGTTATAAACTTTCTATGTTTATGACGCTGGCGGTACAATCTTTTCGCTATGCGGCAGACCCCTTTTTCTTCTCGCAGGCAGAAGACAAGAACGCTCCAGCGCTTTTTGCGAAGGTGATGAAATGGTTTATAATAGTCTGTACGTTAATATTTTTGGTAATAAGTTCTAACCTTCAACTTTTTGGTCAAATTCTCCGCAATCCTGTCTACAGAGAAGGGCTGCTTGTTGTGCCCATTTTATTGTTGGCTAACCTCTTCCTGGGTGTTTATTATAACCTCTCTATCTGGTATAAACTAACAGACAAAACCTATTACGGAACATTTATAAGCATAGGCGGGGCGCTTATTACCATATTAGCCAATATTATCCTTATTCCGTTGTTTGGCTACATGGGCAGCGCCTGGGCTACTTTGATCTGCTATTTTTCTATGGCTGCCGTAAGCTATGGGCTGGGGCAAAACTATTACCCTATTCCTTATTCGCTAAAATCGGCATTAATTTATATTGGCGTCGCCATTGTTATTGTGGTTATTAGCATACGAATAACAATCAAGGATTCTGCGCTGGTTTATGGATTTCATTTCTTACTTTTACTGGTCTTTTTAGGACTGGTAATTTTGCGGGAAAGAAAGCAGTTGCCTGCTTTAAAAAGGTAAACGCTTTTCGAAAGGGCTTTTTGTAGTATTTTTGTTTCATACCAATGCTTTTATGCACATAAAAATTGTAAATACCTCTAGCCACGAACTTCCATCTTACCAGACTTCCAGTTCTGCCGGTATGGATTTAAGGGCGAATATTGAAGAGCCGGTAATTTTAAAGCCCATGCACAGGCAGCTTATACCAACGGGTTTGTTTATAGAACTGCCGCATGGTTATGAGGCGCAGGTAAGGCCCCGCAGCGGTTTAGCTTTTAAATACGGCGTTACAGTACTAAACAGTCCGGGCACAATAGATGCAGATTACAGGGGGGAGATTAAGGTATTGTTAATAAACCTATCAGGCGAGGAGTTTGTAATACAAAACGGGGAACGTATAGCCCAAATGGTAATAGCCAAACATGAACAAATCAGCTGGATTACCGTTAAAGAGTTATCAGAATCCGAAAGGGGCGCAGGGGGGTATGGAAGCACCGGAGTAAAATAACTATAGAGGCCTTAAATTTTTAACAAACGATTAACCACATACCTCAGATTTTTATTAAACATAACTATACACAAAACTAAAACCTTATACTTTTTATGAGAATAATAGTTCCAATGGCGGGGATGGGCAAGCGGATGCGCCCACACACTCTTACAGTTCCTAAACCCCTTATCCCTATTGCCGGAAAACCAATTGTTCAACGCCTGGTGGAAGACATAGCCAAAGTATGTGGCGAGGATGTAGAGGAAGTGGCCTTTATTGTAGGGCATTTTGGAAAAGAAGTTGAAAAGAAGCTTATAGAAATAGCTGCTTCTGTTGGCGCTAAAGGAACTATCTATTACCAGGAAGAACCCCTAGGCACCGCCCATGCTATACTTTGCGCCCAGGATTCTTTAAAAGGGAATTTGGTGGTAGCATTTGCAGATACTTTATTTAAAGCCGATTTTAAGCTGGATACAGCCGGTAAAGATGGCATTATATGGGTGCAAAAAGTAGAAGACCCAAGGCCTTTTGGCGTAGTAAAATTGAGCGATAAAGGGGAAATAACCGAGTTTGTAGAGAAGCCTGAAACCTTTATATCTGACCTGGCTATTATTGGTATTTATTATTTTAAAGATGGCGAATACCTAAAGAAAGAACTGCAATACCTTGTTGACAATAACATTAAGGACAAAGGCGAATACCAGCTTACTAATGCCCTTGATAATATGAAAAACAAAGGCAGCAAATTTGTGCCCGGTAAAGTAAGCGAATGGCTGGATTGCGGCAATAAAAACTCCACTGTAGATACCAACGAGCGTTATTTGTCCTATATTGAGGATCAGGATTTGATCGCCAAAACGGCTAAATTAACGAACGTTACCCTGGTAAAACCTGTTTATATTGGTGAAAACGCAGAAATAAGCAATAGCGTGATAGGGCCTTACGTTTCTATAGGGAATGGCACAAAGATTTCTGATTCTGTTATAAAAAAATCAATAATACAAGAAAAAGCAGTTATTAAGAATGCTGTAATTTCAAACTCAATGATTGGGAATTCTGCCAGCTACGAATGCCGTCCGGCAGACCTTAGCGTGGGAGATTTCAATGCTATTATTCAGTAGCGGCTACTCTTTAACTATGAAGTTTAAACTTATTTATTTATTATTTTCTCTTATTATTTTTATTGCCTGTAACAGACCAGTTACAGGCAGTAAACCTGCAAAAAGAAACGTTGCTGCCGAAATATCAGAAAGGCAATTTATCGATGGCATGAAGGATTATATAACCGATCATTATCCTGAAGGCCTTTCTAAATTTGAACAATCTTATAAAAGCTATCCCGAAAATTCTGCCGCCAGTTATATGATGGCTAAAATTTATCTTAGCCAGGACAGGCTAAAGGAAGCAGAATTGTATGCCGAGAAAGCTCAGAAGCTTGATGAAAAAAACAAGTATTATTTCCTACTGCTGGCGCATGTATATGAGAAAGAGCAAAACTATAACGAGGCCATAAAAGTATATAAGAAACTCATTGAAACAGTTTCCGGAACTGAAGATTATTATTATGAGCTGGCGGTTATATACTTAAGAAATAAAGATATGGATAACGCTCTTAAAACTTATACTAAAATAGACGAGGTATTTGGGAAGTCGCTGGAAGTAACAAGGCAAAAACAGCAGCTATACCTTAAAATGAACAAAACACAGGATGCTATTGATGAGGGATATTCATTGATTAATGCTTTTCCTGATGAAACGGAGTATAAATTAATGCAGGCAGAGTTTCTTTATACGGTTAATAAAAGTAAAGAAGCTCAGCAACTGTTAGATACTGTTTTAAAAATAAATCCCGACAATGCTTATGCCAGGTATATCCTTGCCAATATATACAAATCCCAGGGAAATACAGAAAAGGCCTTCGATCAGTTAGGGTATATCTTTAAAAATCCTGATATGGATTTAGAAATTAAGCTGGATATACTTAAAGAATTGGCCCTCCAATCTCATACCACTGAGGATAAAATGCGATTACTACATTTTACCGAAGATCTTGAGAAAGCGCACCCCGATGATTCGCACGCTATGGAAGCTCATGGAGACGCATTATTAAGAGTGGGTAATTTAAATGAAGCTCTTAATAAATATCTTGAAGCTAAAAAGAACGATAACAATAATTATTCCTTATGGACCCACATTCTGACGCTTGATATGGATATGGGAAAGGCGGACAGCCTTGTAAGGCATTCTGATGAAGCGTTAGAAGTTTTCCCCAACCAAGCCTCGCTGTGGTTTTACAATGGCTTGGGTTATTTGATCAAAAAACAATATGAAGAAGCTACCGAAGCATTGGAGCAAGGGAAAAAGCTTGCAATGTCCGATAAACAGTTACTTGTTGAATTTGACCTGGAATTAGGGGATGCTTATAATAGTTTAAAAGAATATAATAAATCTGACGCCGCTTTTGAGGAGGTACTAAAGCAAGACAGTACAAACGACCATGCGCTAAATAATTACAGTTATTTTCTTTCTTTAAGAAAAGATAAACTAGACAGGGCAAAAGAAATGTCTGGTAAATTGGTACAAAAATACCCGGGCAATGCCAGTTATTTGGATACTTACGCCTGGGTGTTGTACATGATGAACGACTTGACCGGCGCAAAAAAATATATAGAAATGGCGGTAATGGGAAGTAATAATGGAACCATTATAGAACACTATGGGGATGTGCTTTATAAACTTGGAGATAAGGATCAGGCATTGGAGCAATGGAAGAAAGCAAAAGAATTAGGAGATACTTCTGAGTTTATAGACAAAAAGATTGCGGAGAAGAAATTATATGAATAAATTTTTTACTTTTTTTATTATTACTGGTAGTTTTTTTCTCTTTTCCTGTCACAGGTCTATTCTATCCAACTTTACTATTGTTGCCAATGAGGAGGATATAGCCAAATTTAATGTGCAGGATATTGATTTTAACTATTTAACTGCAAAGGCTAAAGTTGATTTCAATGGGCAGAATGGGACAGTTCATTTAAGAATGAAGAAAGACAGCCTGATATGGATTTCCATAACCGGCTTTGGGATAGAAGTAACGCGCATACTTATCCGAAAAGATTCTGTATTTGTTATAGACCGTCTTAAAAAAGAAAATCAGTTTGAGAAATACGACATTAATGTCCTTAATGAGCGATTTAACCTGGAGATGAGCTTTCAGAATTTACAAGCTATAATTCTTGGCAATCTTCCTTATGCAAAATCATATAAAGATAAGCTTACCAAGAATTTGCCTGATTATATCCTGCTTCAGCAAAACAGGGGAAACCTCAAAATAGATAATCATGTAAAAATAGCCACCATGAAGCTGGAAAAAGTATTTCTTTCAGAACCCACTACTAAAGCGTCTCTTTCTATCGAATATAATGATTTTGGTCCGCTTGATAATTATATATTTGCATATAGCAGCATTATTAAGGTAGTTTTAAAAGATAGCGCCGATAGTGAAAACACTACACTCGTTAACATTAATTTTACAAAAATCGAACTTACCGATAAGGAACTTAACTTCCCATTTAATGTTCCGCGCAGGCTTGAAGACCGCAAGTAGCCTACTGCTGTTGTTGCTTTTTCCTTTGCTATGTTTTTCGCAAAACAAAGCCCAGTTAGAAAAGGAAAAGCTTGATAACATAAGCAAGATTAAGGAAACCGAAAAAATAATAGAAGAAACCAAAACCCAGAAAAACGCTACCCTGGGGCAGTTAAACCTTATTAATAACGAGTTAAGCGCCCGTTATAATCTTATAACTTCTATAGAACAGGAAATACATATTATTGATAATGAAATAGTAGAAACAGAGTATATAATAACTGCTATGGAAAACGACCTTCATGAGTTGAAGGAAGAGTATTCCAAAATGATTTACATTACCTACAAGCTGAATAGTAATGCGCTGGATAAGCTAACTTTTATTTTTGCCGCCGAAAGTTTTAATCAGTTTGTAATGCGAATAAGATATTTTCAGCAGTATGCAGAGGTACGGCAGAATCAGTTAGATCAAATCGAAAAAGTAAAAAAAACGCTTACCAATCAGAAAATAAAACTAAACCGCAAACGCAGGGAAAAAAATGCGCTACTTAGTTCCAAAGAAGTAGAGACGGATAATCTTAACCACCTGAAGGAAGAAAAAAGTACAGTAGTAACAGAGCTTACCCATAAAGAAAAAGAGCTTAAAAGAGAGCTGGAAGAAACAAAGAAATCTATAAAAAAACTGGATAAACTTATTGCCGACCTGGTAAAAAAAGAAATGGAGCGCGCTAAACGAGAAGCCGAGGCAAAAACAGGAAAAAAAGGAGTAAATGTAACGCCGGAAGTAGCCAGTATTTCCAGTTCTTTTGCAGGCAATATTCACAGGCTACCCTGGCCGGTTGGGCATGGCTCGGTATCCCAGCATTTTGGTATTCAGCCCCACCCGGTGCTGCCTAATGTAGATATAGAAAACCTGGGGGTAAATATCCTTACCCTTCGAAACGAACCCGTAAAAGCGGTCTTTCCCGGCAAAGTAATGACTGTTGCTTCTGTTCCTGGCATGAATAGTGTAGTAATGATTCAGCATGGGGAGTATTTTACCGTATATGCCAGGCTAAAGCCGGAATCTATAAAGGTAAAAACCGGAGACCAGGTAAATGCTAAAGAGGAAATAGGAGAAGTTTATACAGATAAAAATAACATCTCCGAGCTACAGTTCCAGATATGGAAAAACAGCGATAAACTTGATCCTGAGGAATGGTTATATACAAAATAACCGTTGTATTTGAATTATTTTATTACACTTTCACTTTATAATATACAAGCCGCTTAATTGTCAGGCGGGTAATATTTCTTATATTTGTAGTTAATGTATTTATTCACTAAAATTTAATAAAAGATGTTCGGACTTGGAATGCAGGAGCTTATGCTCATCCTCCTTATAATTCTTATCTTCTTTGGCGCAAAAAAATTACCGGAACTTGCCCGCGGTCTTGGAAAAGGAATCCGTGAATTTAAAGACGCTTCTAAAGAAATAAAAAGCGAAATACAAGAAGGCATAAAAGAAGAAAAGAAATAAAAATTGAAGGCGTACAATTCTTTAAGTGAAATAAGGGAAGACCTGGGTAAAGGCGTTATTTCATGCAAAAAGTTAACAGAAAATTATATAAATGCCATCCGGCAAAAAAAACACCTCAATGCTTTTCTTGAAGTTTTTGAAGAAGAGGCTTTAAAACGAGCTGAGGATATTGACGCTAAACTGGCTGCCGGTAAGGCCGGGAAACTAGCCGGTATGGTAGTCGGCCTCAAAGATGTGCTGTGCTACAAAGGGCATCACCTACAAGCTTCCAGCAAAATTCTGGATGGGTTCACTTCACAATTTACAGGCACAGCGGTACAGCGGCTTCTGGATGAAGACGCGATTATTATAGGAAGACAAAACTGCGACGAGTTTGCCATGGGGTCTTCCAACGAAAACTCTGCCTTTGGCCCTGCGCTAAATGAAATCGATAACGAACGCGTGCCGGGTGGCTCTTCTGGTGGTTCGGCGGTAGCAGTACAGGCAAATTTATGCCTGGCCTCATTAGGGTCAGATACTGGCGGTTCCGTAAGGCAGCCTGCCGCATTTTGCGGAGTGGTGGGCCTTAAACCTACTTATTCCCGCATTTCCCGTTATGGGCTTATTGCCTATTCCTCCTCCTTCGACTGCATAGGTATTATTACTAAAACGGTAGAAGACGCCGCTTTACTATTAGAAGTAATAGCCGGGGCGGATAACTATGATAGTACAGCTTCACATAAAGAAGTACCGGCATATAGCCAAAAACTTTCTTTTACAAAAAAAGTCCGCATCGGATATTTACAGGAATCTGTAGATAGCTCTGGATTGAATGAAGAAATAAGGGCGAACACTATTAAGACTTTGGATGTTTTAAAAAATGAAGGGCACGAAGTAAAACCAATCAAATTTCCCTGGCTGGAGTATATTTTGCCTGCCTACTATATACTAACAACCGCCGAAGCAAGTTCGAACCTTTCCAGGTACGACGGCGTTAAGTATGGATACAGGAGCAAGAATATAAAAGACCTCGAGTCCATGTATAAAAAGACACGGTCAGAGGGCTTCGGAGAAGAAGTTAAGAAAAGAATTTTACTGGGAACTTTTGTACTAAGCGCAAGTTACTACGACGCCTACTATACAAAGGCCCAAAAGGTACGCAGGGTAATAAAAGAAGAGACGGAAAAAATATTTTCCGAGTTCGACTTTCTGGTGATACCAACAACACCTACCACAGCGTTTAAGATGGGAGAAAAGACAGAAGATCCGATAGCGATGTATCTTGCAGACCTCTTCACGGTGCAGGCAAACTTGTCAGGAATTCCGGCTATCTCCATTCCTAATGGTAAAGACAGTAAAGGACTTCCTATAGGTATACAGGTAATGTCGAAGGCATTCTCAGAAGAAGATTTATTGGCGTTTTCAAAATACCTTTTAAATAAAAATTAAAAATGAAAATAAAGTATTTACCGGTAGTATTTTTAATAGCGCTAGCGCTACAGGTAATTACTATGCCATTAGTTTTTGCTCAGGAAATAATAGAAGACGATTCAATAGAAGTGGTATTAGAGGAAGACAGCCTGATTGAAGAGGAAAATGTACTATCATCAGAAGTGCCTTCAGAATTTTCTCCTCTTGATATACCCACCGTTTCCGATGAATTAATAGAAGAGCGGCTAAAAAGACTTGAAAAAGATATACAACTAAGCTACAACCCCCATACAAAAGGCTTTATAGATTACTTTACAGTACGCAACAGGCGTTACTGCCTTGTAATGGAACGCCGCAAAAGGCTTTACTTTCCTATTTTTGAGGAGTACCTGAAAAAACATAATATGCCTGACGAACTGAAATACCTGGCGATAGTAGAATCAGGTTTAAACCCCAGGGCGCAGTCCAGGGTAGGGGCGGCAGGCCTTTGGCAATTTATGCCAAGCACAGGCAAAATGTATGGGTTAAAACAAAATGACTTTATTGACGAACGCTTAGACCCCTATACTGCTACAGAAGCGGCCTGCAAATACCTGAAAGAACTTTACAATATTTTTGACGATTGGGAACTTGCGTTAGCATCATACAACTGCGGCCCTGGTAATGTAAGGCGGGCGATAAGAAACTCAGGTTATAAAGATTCTTTTTGGGAGGTATACAAATATCTGCCTGCTGAAACTCGCGGATACGTCCCTCAATTTGTGGCTATAATGTATACTATGAATCATCTGGCAGATCATAACATAGTTGTGGATTCAGTAGAATACCCTATGGCTTTTGATACCCTTATGGTAAATCAGTACCTTAACCTGGATCAGTTTTGCAGGCATCTCAATATCTGTAACGAAGAGTTGATAAAATTAAACCCCGGTTTAAAGAAAAATATACTGCCCGAAGGTTCGGAATACGCGATAAGAATACCTGCTGACAAAACCGAGTTTGTAACGCTGAACCGCGCCTGGCTAATGGATTCCTGCAAAGTAAAAGGAGCCGAGTTTTCTAATATAGTAATGTACACACCCAGGTACACTTCTCCTTCTGGTAAGCGAGGGGTCTATATTGTTAAAAATGGGGATGTACTCGGAAAAATTGCAAATAAGTTTCATGTATCAACCTCTAACCTTAGGGCATGGAACCATATACGAGGTAATAACATAAGAATAGGGCAAAAGCTTGTTGTTTATAAAGGGGGTAAATCAGGCTCGCCTCTGTTTATAGCTTCTTCAGATTCCAAGGGGAAAGGGCAGGTTTATTATGTACAACCCGGCGATACTTTGTGGACAATAGCCAGAAAATACAACGGACTTACCATCGAAAAAATCAAACGACTTAATAACCTGACAAGCAACGACCTTAAAGTAGGAATGAAGCTTGTACTGAGTTAGAAATTTAGAAAAGTTATTATATTCCTTTAATTTTACCCCTTGATATAAAAAATTAAGGGGTAATTTTTTTCCTTTACAACTATGAGTATAACCATTAGAAGGCAGGATGCTTTAAACTACCACTCGCAGGGCCAGCCTGGTAAAATTGAAGTTGTGCCAACAAAAATGCTGACTAGCCAACTCGACCTGGCGTTAGCATACTCTCCCGGGGTAGCAGAGCCTTGCAAGGAGATAGAGGCAAATAAGGAAAATGCTTATTTGTATACGGCAAAAGGCAACCTGGTAGGCGTTATTTCTAATGGTACAGCGGTACTTGGGTTAGGTAATATTGGGCCTGACGCTTCGAAGCCGGTAATGGAAGGCAAGGGCGTATTATTTAAAAAATTTGCAGGAATAGATGTATTTGATATAGAAGTTGATTGTAGCGACCCCGAACAGTTCATCAACATAGTAAAATCGCTTGAGCCTACATTTGGCGGCATTAACCTGGAAGATATAAAAGCCCCGGAATGCTTTATTATTGAAGAAGAACTTCGCAGGCTGATGAATATACCGGTAATGCACGACGATCAGCATGGCACAGCAATTATTTCCAGCGCCGCTTTGCTGAATGCGCTGGAACTGGTAAACAAAAAAATTGACGAGGTTAAGTTTGTAATAAATGGGGCCGGAGCCGCGGCCATCTCTTGTACAAAGCTATATGTTGCATTGGGCGCAAAAATTGAGAATATTGTTATGTTTGATAAAGACGGCGTACTTAAAGTAGGCCGTCCCGACCTGGATAAATACCGCATAGCTTTTGCCACTACCAGAAATGTAAGCACACTTTTAGAAGCGGTAGAAGGAGCAGATGTTTTTATAGGGCTTTCGGTGGGTAATGTGCTTACCCCTGATATGCTGATAAAGATGGCAGATAACCCCATAGTATTTGCTCTTGCAAATCCTGTTCCTGAAATAGATTATAATGTAGCCATTGCCACAAGAAAAGACATCATAATGGCCACAGGCCGTTCCGACCATCCTAACCAGGTAAACAATGTGCTAGGCTTCCCTTATATATTCAGAGGCGCATTAGATGTACGCGCCACAGAAATTACGGAAGACATGAAACTAGCTGCTGTAAAGGCTATAGCTGACCTTGCTAAAGAACCGGTTCCTGACATAGTAAATAAAGCGTACGGAGAAACTTCCATCTCTTTTGGAAGAGATTATCTTATTCCCAAGCCGCTAGATCCACGACTAATTACTGCCATCTCCCCCGCTGTAGCTAAAGCGGCTATGGATACCGGCATAGCAAGACAGCCCATCAAAGACTGGGAAGCCTACAACGTAGAACTACAAAAAAGAATAGGCATAGACCAGAAACTGATCTCTGGTATTATGAACAGGGCAAGGCAAACGCCGAAAAAAGTAGTATTTGCCGAGGCGGATAATTATAAAATATTAAAGGCGGTGCAACAGGTTCGCGATGAGGGTATAGCTATACCTATTTTACTGGGAAGAAAAGAAAAAATAAAAAGTATAATAAAAGAATATCACTTGGAGTTGGACGGTTGCCAGATTATGGATCCGTTTGAGGAAAAACATTTACGCGAAAAATTTAGCGATATACTATACAAGAAAAGAAATAGAAAAGGCATTACTCCTATGGAGGCTAGAAGGTTAATGCGCGACAGGAACTATTTTGGCGCCATGATGGTAGAAACCGGCGAGGCAGACGCTCTTATTTCCGGCCTTACCAAAGACTATGCTACTACTATTAAACCAGCTTTACAAGTAATAGGCGTACAAGGCAACGGTATAGACAGGGTAGCGGGAATGTACATTATTCTTAACAAAAGAGGAACCTTCTTTTTTGCAGATACTACGGTAAATGTAAATCCTAATGTGGAGGAACTGGTAGAAATAGTAGCCTTAACCGCCAGTACCGTGCGCTTCTTTGATATAGAGCCTCGTATTGCTATGCTATCCTATTCTAATTTTGGCTCCAGCAAAGGGGAAGTTCCTGAAAAGGTAGCCAAAGCTACCAAACTTGCCAAAGAACGATACCCCGACCTGATAATAGAAGGAGAAATGCAGGCAAACATGGCGCTGGACACCAAATTGCAACAGGAAAACTATCCGTTTAGCGCATTGGCAGAGGAGGGCGCAAATACTTTCATATTCCCTGACCTTGCTTCAGGTAATATTGCTTACAAATTGTTACAGGAAATGGGTGGCGCAGAGGTGATAGGGCCTATATTAATGGGGATGAAAAAGCCTGTGCATGTTTTGCAGATGGGTAGCTCTGTGCGCGAAATAGTGAATATGACGGCCATAGCGGTGGTAGACGCTCTGGATATTATTAATGAAACAAAAAAGAAATGATCGCTTACATTGACGGGAAGCTTGCCTACAAAGACCCCACATACATTATCCTGGAAACAGGCGGTATAGGTTACCAAATTAAGATCTCGCTAAGCACGTATACCCTTGTAAAAGACCAGGAACGCTGCAAGTTACATACCTACCTGCATATAAAAGAAGACGCACATACCCTCTATGGGTTCTTTGAGCTAAGCGAAAAAAAGGTTTTTCTTGACCTTATATCCATCTCCGGAATAGGGCCAGGAACAGCTCTTATGACGCTTTCTTCACTATCTCCCGCAGAACTTCAGAATGCAATAATTACCGAAGACGTAAAGGTAATACAAGCTGTCAAGGGAATAGGGGCAAAAACAGCTCAGAGAATTATTTTGGAGCTAAAAGACAAAATGAAGAAAGAATCCTTGATAGAAGATAAGTTTATCCCAATATCTTCACACAATACACTTAGAAAAGAAGCGTTATCCGCACTAGTTACTTTGGGCATTGCCAGGAATATTGCCGAAAAGAGTATTGACGGTATTCTAAAGCGGGAAGGTAACATCTCATTAGAACAACTAATTAAACTGGCGCTCAAAACAGCTTAATGTATTTTTTTTGTTTGCAGGATAATATATTGCTTTGATAAGTAAGAGTTTATTGTATTTCACAGGGGTGTCGCTATCTATGGTAGCTTTGTTGTCTCTTCCGGGAGAGTCAAAAAAAAACATATTACCTGTTTCAAAAACTTCATTACCTGCCTCACTGTTAACAACTACTAATAAAGAAACAGTTCCCGCCGCCCCCCCCGATTCTTCAAAAAAGAATAAACAAGCTTCGCCTTCCGCTCCTGCTTATAATCCACAAGACAGGTATGGAGATGAATATTCAAATCCTTCCAGCCCTACGCCTTTTATATTGGGAAAGCCTTCTAATGTGCAAACCCAGGTGGATCTGGATACCAGTATGGAAAACTATACCATTCAGGAAAAGGTAGGGGGGATGGAATACAGGCCGGCCACTACCATGAGTTTTCAGGAATATACCAACTACAGGAACCAGCAGATGATGAAAAACTACTGGAAGAACAGAAGCGGCGGCGGCGCTACTGCAGGCGCGTTAAGCACTACAAATAAAAAAGGGACAAAATTAATTATTCCTGTACGAGGATTGAAGGGGCCATTTGGTAGCGATTACGTATCCATTGTACCAAATGGACTGGTAACGCTAAATTTTGCAGGACAATCTCAAAGGCTTGCAAATCCTAATATTCCGATAAGGCAGCAGAAGAACGGAAATTTTAATTTTGAACAGAACGTAACGCTAAACGTAGTGGGCCAGATTGGCACTAAACTTAAATTAACTACCAATTGGGATACTAAGGCGACTTTTGACTATCAGAACAATGTTAAAATAAACTATACTTCTCAACCGGAAGATATTATCCAGAAAATAGAGGCCGGAACAATAAATATGCCTACTACCGGTTCTCTTATCCAAAGCCCGCAAAACCTGTTTGGAGTAAAAACAAAGCTTCAGTTTGGGCGCTTAGGCGTAACTGCCGTTGCCGCCAACATGCGTGGGCAGGTAGATCAGATTACTTTGCAGGGCGGCGGTCAGGCCAGGACATTTGACATAAAAGCAGACAATTACGATGGTTACCGCCATTTTTTTCTGGGCCAGTTTTTTCGCGATCATTACGAACAATCTTTGCAGGCTACGCCAAACGTGCTTTCCGGCTTTCAAATAACCCGTGTGGATGTGTATATTACCAACACAGTTAATAATACTTCCAGCTTAAGAGATATGCTTGCTTTTACGGACTTGGGAGAAGCCTGGTTGGATTCGTTGAACCCCAATAAACATTTTGACGAGCTTTATATACCTAAAAATATGGGAGCTACTCCAAATGATTCGGCAACGTCTAATAGTATTAATAAGCTTAATGATTTTATAGAGATAAAGTACCCCGACTCTGTATACATTCGCAGTCCCAATGCGGCCCCCGGTTTTTTAGAGTCAAAATTCGGCATGGAACAAAGTGTGGATTTTGAAGTAATAAACAGGGTACGAAAACTTGCTTCCACAGAATACACATTCAATGCCAATTTGGGATATATAAGCCTTGTAACTCAGTTAAAGCCAACGGAAGCGTTGGGGGTCGCTTACCAATATACCTACAAAGGGAAAACATATACCGTTGGAGAATTAAACGGGGATATAAGTAATGTAGCCAATAACGAGCTAATTATTTTAAAACTATTAAAACCGCAGACGATTAACTTAAGGCTAAATACCTGGAACCTTATGATGAAGAATATATACTCACTAGGGGCTACTAACCTTGTTAACACTAATTTTGTGTGCAGGGTTGTATATAGAAACGACCAGTCTGGCGAGGATATTCCAAGTTTGCAGGAAGGAGAGCGCACAGATGGAAAGCCGCTATTACAGATTATGGGGCTGGACAGGCTTAATGTTAATAACGACCCAATCCCGGATGGTAATTTTGACTATATTGAAGGCGTTACTATCGACTCCAAAAACGGAAAAATTATTTTCCCGGTAGTAGAGCCTTTTGGGCAGCACCTTAAAACATGGTTTAACCAAAGTACGGAACAGACTTTAATTAATAAATACGTTTACCAGGCCTTATACGACTCCACCCAAAGCTCTGCTCAAATGGTTACCGCCCTGGATAAATACTTTTTTACAGGAAGTTACCAGACAGGCAACTCAAATCAAATAACGCTGCCGGGTATAAATATTTCTCCCGGTTCGGTAATGGTGCTTGCGGGTAGTACTCCTCTGGTAGAGGGGACTGACTATACGGTAGATTATAATCTCGGCAGACTTACTATTATTAACCAGGGCGTTCTCGCCTCGGGGCAAACCATAGTAATACGATTTGAAAAGCAGGATTTGTTTAATTTCCGGCGCAGGACATTTGTAGGAACGCGTTTGGATTACAAAGTAAGTAAGGGCTTTTTGTTAGGGCTTACTGCATACCACCAGAAGGAATCTCCGCAGATAACCAGGGTAAACATAGGCGACGAACCAAGTAATAATACTATGCTTGGCGTGGATATGAGCTACCAGAAGGATTCCAGGTTTCTTACTAAAATGGTAGACCGTCTGCCTATTATACAAACCAAAGCCCCTTCTAGTATCAATTTTTTTGGAGAAGGGGCAAGCCTTCTTCCCGGACACCCTAAGTTTATTGATAAGGGAGAAAACGGAGTGGCCTATATAGATGATTTTGAAGGAGCCGAAACCCCCTATGATTTTACCAGGTTACCAAATTTATGGAATGTATCGTCTACTCCCAAGAGATTTAAAGAAGCGGCAGATACTGCCGTAAATCTCAATTATACATACCACAGAGCAAGACTTGCCTGGTATAATATTGACCAGACCTTTTACCGGGCTGCGGGAGACGGGTTTCCCGCAGAATTAACCTCTGCCGACATGAACAACCACTTTGTGAGGTATGTACAACAGCAGGAAATATTCCCCAACCTAAATCAACAATCTTATACTCAAAATGAGATAACGCTGGATTTGGCTTATTTCCCTTCCGAACGCGGCCCCTACAATTATAACCCGGCGATAAACACATTTGCCAAAAATCCAACCCTAAACTGGGGTGGTATAACCAGGGGGATAAGAAGTGATATAGATTTTGATAATGCCAATATACAGTACATAGAATTTTGGATGTTGAGCCCATACAGGCCTGCAAATTCAAGCTCTCAAAATTTTAATGTGCCTGTTAATAGCGACAATAGCAACATAAAAAATGCGCCCTTTACGGGCAAAGGAAAACTATATTTTAACCTGGGAAGTATATCGGAAGACCTGGAAGAAAACCATCTTCAGGATTTCGAAAACGGACTGCCGGCAGGGACAACTGAGGCCGCAGGCCAACTTGTAAAAACAGTATGGGGGCAAACCACTACCGAACCTTTTGTTACAGACGCTTTTTCCAGCGACCCCTCCTCCAGAAGCAGCCAGGACGTTGGGCTGGATGGGTTAAGCGATGCTGCAGAGCAAACTTTCTTCAGTAATTACCTTACTAGTATTACTAATTTGTATGAAAAGGGCGCTATTTCTCTGAGTACGTATGATTCCATAAAGAATGACCCGTCTGGCGATAATTTTAATTACTTCCTTGGGCCCACAGACGATCAGAATGATTTCACTGTAATTCAGCGTTACAAAACATATAATAATATGGAAAATAATTCTCCGGTTGCCAGCTCCGGTTTATATACGCCTTCCAACTCTACCTTGCCCGATAATGAAGATTTGAACTCGAATAATACCTTGGATAACCTGGATCAATACTATGAGTATGAAATTGATATTGATCCATCTAAAATGGTAGTGGGCCAAAATAATATAGTAGGGGAGCAAATAGCTATAGCGCCAGTAAGCGGAGACCAGGTTACCTGGTTGCAGTTCCGAATTCCAATTCGTACGCCCACCAGTATAGTCGGAGGTATCACCGGTTATAAATCTATAAGGTTCTTCAGAGTGTATATGACAGGGTTTAGCCAGCCAGTTGTTTTACGTATGGCTGAGTTTCAAATGGTATCAGATCAATGGAGGGTGTATCAGGGCGAAGACCTGGATTCTGTAGGGTTAACACAGCCTCAATACACCATGATTCCGCAAACTGTAGTATCAACGGTAAACATCCAGGAGAATAGCGAAGGTACTACGGCAACCTCAGGTTATACAACGCCGCCTGGTTTCCAACGCGATATAGACCCAACTTCTACTGTAACCAGGTTGCTAAATGAGCAATCGTTAAAACTTACTGTAAATGATCTTAATAGGGGACAGGTGCGGGCGGTATATAAGAATGTTAGTCTTAATTTGTTAAACTATGGCGATATACGCGCATTTATACATGCGGAAACAAGCATGGAACCTATCCTAAACCAGTCGGTAGAGGCTTTTATGAGATTAGGTACGGATTTTAATCAGAATTTTTATGAAATAGACGTACCGCTGTATTTTACAAATCCGATAAACAGTACAGACCCCAATATAGTATGGATGCAACAAAACTGGATACAGCAGGCGCTTACGGATCTTGTGCAGGCAAAAATGAACAGAGACGCCATAAGCGGGTACAGTATGTATGAAAAATATTCTTTCATTATAAACGGCAGAAATATAACCGTACGCGGCCAACCCGATCTTAGCTCGGTGCAAACCATTATGTTGGGTATCAGAAATCCTTCCAACGGCCCCCAAAAGTTTGCTTCTCTATCTATATGGATAGACGAATTGCGAGTCACGAATTTTCATCAAAAAGCGGCTTATGCCGCATCCGGGAAAGCCAACATGAAGTTGGCGGATCTAGCAACAGTTACTTTATCAGGCCGAACTCAGACGCCCGGCTTTGGGCCAATAGACCAGAGCGTATCGGAACAAGATAGAACCTGGACTTCGCAGTGGGGAGTTATGTCCAATATTGAACTGGATAAATTTATTCCGAAGAAATGGGGGATAAAACTGCCCATGTATATAAGTTATAGTTCAGCTACTATTAGGCCCAAGTACAATCCTTTGGACCCCGATGTACTGATGAAAAATGCGCTAAATCTGTTGCCTGCCTGGGAGAGAGACTATTATAAAAGAATAGTTCTGGATCAAACTACTTCAAAAAGTTTAAACTTTACCAATGTTCAGAAAACCAGAACGAATAAAAACGCCAAAATGCACATATATGATATAGAAAATCTTACATTCAGCAGTTCTTATTCCGAGAATACCCATCATAATGCTACTCTGGCAAATTACTACCAAAAAACATATATGGAAGCGTTGGGGTATAGTTTTAGCCCCAAAGCAAAACCCATAGAACCTTTTAAAAATATCGGATTTCTGAAGTCGCCCTATCTGAGGCTGATTAAAGATTTTAACTTTAATTTTATGCCAAGCTCGCTAACCTTTCGCACAACTGTAAACCGGCAAATAACCATGACGCAATATTGGGGAGGAAGCCCTCTCCCTACAAATGCCTTTTATCAGCCGCCGGAAGATCCTTTATATCAAAAGCTATTTACTTTTACCAGAAACTACGGTTTAAACTGGAACCTAACCAAAAGCCTTTCGGTGGAAGTAAGCGCAGTAGCCAGCGGGGTTATAGACGAGCCAGGCAGAGCCCCCACCGTTAACGCAAAGGAATATAAGGATTCCGTTATTTCTAATCTGTTACGATTGGGGCGTGTGAAAAACTTTAATGAGCAGATAGGCGCAAATTATACCCTGCCTTTGGATAAGTTCCCCGCTACAAACTGGATGACTGCCACCGCAAGGTACAGCTCAACCTATACCTGGACTTCGGGTGCGCTTTATATAAGGGATACTTTGGGTAATCAGATAAACAATAGCAGGACGGAAGGGGTTACCGGGGCTTTAACTATGGAAAAGCTTTATAACAAATTGGAGTTTTTACATAAAATTAATACTCCGGCACCTAAAGTTAAGCCAAAAGGGGTAGGCCCAACGGCGGCAAAATTGAGTGAAAAAGATTCTTTAAAAAATTTACGGCCCCCAAAAGAATTTAGGGCGCTTAAGCTTGCTTTACGAACGCTGATGTGTCTTAAAACAATAAACTATCAGTTTAATGATATACAAAGTACGTCTATGGCTGGTTTTCTTAGAGATCCGGCATTTATGGGTATGTGGAAGGGAACAAATAATACAGATATGATTCCTTTTATTTTAGGCTCTCAAAATGCCAACTTTAAAACAACAGCGGCTAAACACGACTGGGTATCTGAAGCCTCTTCTTTAAATACTCCTTTTATGCAAAGCACTTCCATTAATTACGATTTAAAGTCAACTATAGAACCTATTCCTGATTTTAAGATACAGCTTGAAGGCACTAAAACTTCTACAGAAAGCTATAATGAGTTTTATCGTGTTTCAGTAAGCAACAGTGGCGAGTATTCATCCCAGTCCCCCTATAGTTCGGGAAGTTATAAATTATCAATAATTTCTATTAAATCGGCTTTTGAAGGAAAAGACAAAAAGGACTTGAGTGTTGACCCTTATGCTTCACAGTCTTTCCAGAACTTTGAGCAGGATAGGTTTAAGATATGGAACAGGCTTGGCAATAATAAAGGATATGATACCAATTCACAAAATATTCTTATTCCGGCTTTTCTTGCGGCATACACAGGCCAAAATCCTAATAAAGTAAATTTATCCGGTACTCCGTCAATCCCTTTGCCCAATTGGGGCATCAACTATACTGGTCTAACCCGTATTAGCTCTATAAAAAGATACTTTACCAGGTTTAACCTTACACATAAATACAGTTCCAGTTATAGCGTGGGCAACTATACATCTTCTTTGGATTATCAATACGCTAACCCTGAGATGAAATTGAGTAATGCTCCACCGCCCTCGTTTATAAATTCTTCGGGCTACTATTCTCCGATATTTATAATTGATAACGTTACTATTACAGAAAGTTTCTCACCGTTATTAGGAGTGGATTTTACAACAAAAACTAAACTTAACGGAACACTGTCCTATGGCCGAGACCGCACCTTAGCGCTTAGCATTGCTAATGCACAAATGCAGGAAATGACAACGAATAGGGTTACCATAAATATAGGCACTAACAAGTCCGGGATAAGACTGCCTTTTAATAAAAGGCAACCTGTAATTTTAAAGAATGAAGTGCAAGCCATGCTAAATACAACTATTAACGACACCCGAACTGTACTTAGGCCGCTTGATGGGCTTAGCACTGTAACAGCGGGAAATCTGAACATACAATTTAAACCGACGCTAGGGTATTCTATAAGTCAGAAAGTTAATATACAGGCCTACTTTGAACGGACAATCAATGCCCCTAAAGTCTCAAGCTCTTATAAAAGAACAACCACAGCCTTCGGATTCCTTATCCGATTTACTTTATCGTAGTTGCCTTTTAAAAAAAACCATGTATTTTTGAAAATCTATTATAAATAAAAAAATATGAATATTCCTGAAGAACTTAAATACACCAGCGAACACGAATGGATAAAGCTAGACGGTGATTTTGCTTACATTGGCATTAGTGATTTTGCACAAAGGGAATTAGGGGATATTGTTTTTCTGGATATAAATACTGTAGGAAAGGAAGTAAAAGCAGGAGAAATTTTCGGCTCGGTAGAGGCAGTAAAAACAGTTTCCGACTTGTTTATGCCTGTTGATGCAGAGGTATCGCAAATAAACCCCGAAATAGAATCTAAACCAGAACTTGTTAATACCGACCCTTATGGCCACGGCTGGATAATTAAAGTGAAAGTCGCTAATACATCAGATGTTGCAGCGCTTCTGAGCGCTGCCGATTACAAAAAAATAATTGGGGTGTAATGCTTAGTTTAAAAGGCAATTTTAATAATAATTTGCTTTTTAAATTAGTACTAATAGTATTTGATAGCTTTACTAGTTTTGCCCGGTTTATTATCGGGCATTTTTTTTTAGTCTTATATTTACTACTAACTATCTTCATTTTTTTTAACGCTCAAACCTCTTTTAGTCAGGATATAAACAGAGCCAGAAAGGTTATAGATACCCTCGCAAGCAAATCTATGCATGGCAGGGGCTATGTTTTGGGTGGCGACTCTATAGCGGCAAATTTTATAAAGAATGAATTTAAGAGTATGGGGGTGTATCCTATCAAAAACTCCTACTACCAGTATTTCAAATTTGATGTTAATACTTTCCCCAAAAAAGTTTTTTTAAAGGCGGATAAAAAAAAGCTTGTTACAGGCCAGGACTATATAGTAAACCCGGTATCTGGCAAAGGCAGAGGAAATGTAAAAGTACAAGTTCTGGATACCCTTATCTTTACCGATGAAAAGGCCCAAAAAGATTTTCTGGCCACCGATTTAAAACGCAAGGCTATAGTTTACCGGGCGAAAGATTACAACCGTATTATTGATCTTCCTCTTATTTTTCTGGACAAAGTGCACCAGGCCAAATGCGTTATAGAGCTGGAAGATAAAAAACTTACCGCATCTATTGCAGGCAATCAGTACAGCCATCCTTTTTTTCAGGTTAAAAAAGATGCGCTATCACCTATACCTGAGAAAATAAAATTTAAGCTGGATGCCTTACTAAAAAAGAATTACCAGTCCCAAAATGTTATAGGGTATATAGAAGGCAAAACGCAGCGCGATTCTATGATAGTAATAACAGCGCATTACGACCACCTGGGGATGATGGGCAAGAACGTTTACTTCCCCGGCGCAAACGACGACGCTAGCGGTGTTTCTATGATGTTGGAGCTGGCGCATTATTTCTCTAAACCCGAAAATACACTGCCCTATACCGTAGTTTTTATGGCTTTTAGCGCCGAAGAGGTCGGACTGCTGGGTTCTCAGTATTATACAGAGCATCCGTTGTTTCCGTTGTCGCGTATAAAATTTTTGATAAACCTGGATTTAGTGGGCACAGGTGAGGATGGTATTACGGTAGTAAATGGTACGTTGTTTGCAGATCAGTTCAACAAACTGGTAAAAATTAACGAAACTAATAAGTATTTGAAGCTGGTAAAGAAGCGAGGCCCGGCGCACAATTCCGACCATTTTTATTTTACCGAAAGGGGAGCGCCCTCGTTCTTTATTTATACCATGGGAGGCATTGCCGCTTATCACGATATTTATGACAGGCCACAGACACTGCCCCTTACCAAGTTTCCGGAAGTTTTTAACCTGATAGTAGATTTTGTAAAACAACTTTAAGGAAATAACTTAAGGCGCTCCCTAATTATAAAATATTCAGAACCTGCTCTTTTATTTTTTCAAGCTCCTCTTTCATTTCTACTACCGCCCTTTGTATTTGGGCGTCGTTGGCTTTAGATCCTATAGTATTAATTTCCCGGCCAAGTTCCTGGGCTATAAAGCCTAACTTTTTCCCGTTACTCTCCTTCTCCGCCATAGTTTCCAAAAAATAGTCCAGGTGGTTACGCAACCTTACCTTTTCTTCGCTTATATCCAGTTTTTCTATATAGTAAATTAGCTCCTGCTCAAAACGGTTTTTGTCCACCTGCTCAGTCTTCCCATATTCGGCAAAGTGGCCTTTTATGCGTTCCCTTATCCCCTCTATCCGCTGCGGATCGGCCTCGTTTACTTTTGCTAATAGTAACCCTATCTTTTCTATATATTGCTTAAACTTTTGCTCCAGCGATTTGCCCTCCTGCAAGCGAAACTCCTCACATTTTTTTATGGCCTCGTGTAGCAGTTTTACTACCAGCGCCCATTCCTCCTGGCTCACCTTATCGTCGCTGTCGGCGTTTACCGCTTTGGGCATTTGTATAGCTATCCTAAACAGGTCGTCTTGCGGCGCGCCAAGTAGTATGGCGGTTTCTTTAAGGTCTTTGTAGTACTGGGCAATAAGCTCTCTGTTAATATTCACCTTGGCCTCCTGCACGCCCTTGCGTTCCACCTCTATGCTAAGGCCTACCTTACCCCGCTCCATAGTGTTACTTATAATATTTCTGATTTCTATATCCTTATCCGCATATTCCTTTGGAGCTTTAAAGTTAAGGTCCAGAAATTTTGAGTTAAGACTTTTTACTTCTATAGATAGCGCCAACAGCTCCGTCTCCGAAGCCGCTATGCCATACCCAGTCATTGATTTAAGCATATTCCACGTTTTAAAACTTAAAAATAGATTTTTTTTCCGATTAAATGATTATTAATAACCGGCGCGGTGTGTATCTTTGTTATACAACCTTAAATGTAACAGTTAAATGAAATTTGGAGTAGTCGTTTTCCCTGGTTCTAATTGTGACGAAGACCTTTATTATGCGCTAAAGCATATTATGGGGCAGGATACCATAAAGTTATGGCACAAGGACAACGACCTAAAGGGCTGCGACTTTATCCTTATTCCTGGAGGCTTTTCGTATGGTGATTACCTAAGAAGCGGCGCAATAGCACGTTTTTCTCCCATTATGGACAGCGTTATCCGCCATGCCGATAAGGGAGGCTACGTGATGGGGATATGCAATGGTTTTCAGATACTTACAGAAGCGCACCTGCTGCCTGGGGCTTTAATAAGAAACATTAACCAAAAGTTTAACTGCAAAAACGTATTTATAAAGCCCGAAAATAACGCTACCCTGTTAACAGCCAAATTAAATGTGAAGCGTGCATATAAAATACCAATCGCCCATGCCGAGGGCCGTTACTACATAAACGATGCGGGCCTTGCCGAGCTTAAAAATAACGGACAAATACTTTTTAGATATTGCGACGAGAAGGGCGTAGTTTCTGACGAGGCTAATCCCAACGGTTCGCTGGAGGGCATAGCAGGTATATGCAACGCCAAAAAGAACGTATTTGGGATGATGCCCCACCCCGAACGCGCAGCAGACGAGGCGCTAAAGAATACGGACGGCAAAGCCCTTTTCGATTCCATACTCTCCCTGGTAGAAGCATAGTAAAAGGCGCCTAATAACAAACCTCTAGTAAAAAGTCTTCTTCTTAAACAGGTTTAGCCTTATTCCTACTACAAGGTTCCAATAGCCTAGGTTAGAGGTATTGGATAGGTTATTGGCCTTTATCAGCTTTGCATTTTTGGCAAAGCATTCGTTAAAACCTGCCTGCACAAAAAAGTTTAACGACTCTTTCAGCCTAATATCTACCCCGCCCCCCGAATATATGCCAAATGCCGGAACAAAAAATAGGTTATATGCCGCATAAGTATACTTTATATTGGCTACAGGTACCGTGTCGGCTGTGGAACCAGGCGGTTGATAGTTGCTGATATGATTCTTCTGCCCCATAGAAACAAAAGACAGGTTGCCCTCGAAAAACACGTAGGGAGATATTTTTTTGCCCGAGGGGAGAATATTGTATTTTGCCATTCCCCCCACGCTGGTTACTAGTAAACTGTAATAAGGCTTGGCGGCTCGCATAGCCCTTACACTGCCGCCCACAGAAAAGTGGTCGTCCAGAGAATAGAGAATGGCTCCCCCCACTAGTTGGCCCGATTTGTAGGCCCCAAAAATATCGGTCGGCTGGCCCTTTGTATTAAGGCGCTCGCTTTTTGGCGAAGCAGTTACTCCGGCGTCTATGTAAACGGACACCTTCTTTTCGAACTGAGCCATAACAGCCGCAGGCAGCATACAAAAGCAAATAACTGCGCTATGCCATCTGTTCATTTTTCGCAAGTAGTTAGTTTAACAACCGTGCAGCCGCCGCTGGTTATAGTAAAATTATTTTCCAGTTGGCAACCATTAGTTTGTGATATTGCAAGAGAAGTATAGTTGCCCAGCGGAAGAGGAACAGTTAGGCCCCCTGCCGAAAAACAGGGTAGTTCAAAAGGTGATGTGTTATAAATTATACCCACCGTGTCCCCATTTATAGAAATAGTAAAGGGCAGCGCGGCAGCGTTAGAACTATCCGTCCAAAAGGTTACATTGCCGTTGCCGTTTGCATTGTTACTATTTACAGAACCGCATCCGTATAGCTCTAACGAATAATCCCCCCCGCCTTTTACTACCAGTTCCTCCGTCCATACGCATCCGTTGGGAGACTCTGCATAAAGGGAATGCTTGCCTTTGGGAACCAGCGCTGTTACAGTAGTTTTATCAAAATACGTTGGCGTAGTGGCAGAAGGTTCTGTAATGGAGCCAAACAGGTTATTGTCCAGCGTAATTGTTATGGGAAGGCTGGGACTGTTTGCTGTGGGCGTCCAGAAACTAACCAGCCCGTTGGCGGGGCTAAGTATAAGATTTATGCTAGTATTGGACGTGCCGTTGGCCAGTTTTGTAAGGCTGTCCACAATGTATTTGTCTTCGTTGTCAAAATCTATATAGTAGCCACCGCTAAGTCCACTGTAGTTTTTATAATGGGCGTATATGTAGTAAGGGGTTTCGGTCTTTAGGGTGTCAAAAAAGCAAACTCCGTTAACTGCCGTGTCGCTTTTTAAATAGTTAATGCCCCTGTAGTAATGGGTAGAATTAGTATAATCTGTTAAATTGGTAAACAGGTAAACATTTATAGGCGTTACTATAGGGCTGCCATTGGTGTCTAGCAAATTAACCGTTAGCCTCGTGGGCGGAAGCACAACCTCCTGCTGCGTTTTGCAGCAAACCAGCCCTATGAGTAAAATAAGATAAAGCCAACGTTTCATTTAGTTCACAATTATTTTGATGTACTGCGACTGTGTAGACGTTGCAGCGTTTAGTATATATAGGGCAGGAGCAAGGCCGTCCAAATTAATTTGCGTTTCGCTCCTTACGTCGGCTTTTGTATTTACCTCTTTCTCCCATAGCGTTACCCCGGTTATGCTAGTAACAGTTATGGTTAGGGCCTCGTTGGCGGCAGAGGTATATTCTACTATATAGTTGGCGCCAGTTCCGTTGCGAACTATGCTAATGCCCGAGGGGGGCGGAGTGATGGTAATAGTACTGTCCGTTTGTGTGGTAACGCGGGCAATGCTGCTAAAGTCGTACCGCTTTACGGCATAAGTGGTAGAAAACTCCCCGCAGTTTCCCGAATATAAAGCAAAAACAGAGTAAACGCCGTTGTAGTAAACAGTAAGTTCTTTGCTTTCTTCCCCTATTATTGTTTTGTCGTTTACATACCACTGGTAATTTAGCGGAACAGCCTGCCCGGTACTGCACAGCAGGGCGCTATCTATAGGAGCGTTTAGCCCTACCACCACAGGCGCTGGGCTGTTCGTCTGGCTTAGCGTGGTATCCGCATACGTTACGCAGTTGTTTAGGGTATGGCTAACCTCCAGCGTATAGTACCCGCCTTCGGGAACCCACAAAAACGGTTGGTGTTGACCGCTTATTAGCCCGTTGTTTAAATACCAGTTGTAGTGCGAGTAGTAAGCGGTATCGGATAGTATTTTTATGTAGGCAGAGTCGTAATTGTAATTGCAAATGGTAGTTACAGGAATGTACAACAAAGGCATTGGGGGAGATGGCTTTACAAACACAAACACACTGTCGCCTGGGCTTACGCAATTAAAAGTATTTATGGCCTGCACCCTAAAGTTGCCTGACATGGTGGAATCAATAGCAGCAATTTTAGGGTTTTGCAGGGTATCGGAATACAAAGCAGGGCCCGTCCAATTGTAGTGCTTCACATTGTCTCCCGTATCCGAAGCGAAAAGGTTCAACGGTTGGCCGGAGCATATACTATCTGCAGAGGAAACAGCGACAGGCCGCGGAGGGAACGGATGAACCACCGTGGCGTCTTTTAGCCTTGCCGTGCATCCGTTGCTATCGGTATAAGAATAACTGAAACCGTTTGAAGCTAATGGGACAGCAACGGATGGTTTAAACAGTACTTTGCCGCTGTCCAAGTAGTTAAACACTGCCGTATCGCTAAATATAAAATTACCCGGTGAAGGACTTACCTGTAGCGTTGTATTAGGGCTGTTAAGGCAATAGGCGCTGTCTAACTCTGTTATAAAACGCACATTAGGTTTGTCTATAACTAAGGTGTCGAATAAAGTATCTGTCCGACAGCCGTTTTGTGACTTATATATGCATTTCAGGGGATATGTCCCATGTAGTATTTGTGAAGGATTAAATACATAGCCTTGTTTTACTATCGTTGTATCTGAAAAAGTTAACGTCCCTCCCGAAGGGTTTGCAGTATAAGATAAAGTTATTGCGGAGTCAACATTATAGCACCAAAGCTCTTTGGCGAAGCTTACCACAGGCGCTGAGTAAATAGTAACGCTCACCGTATCAGAATTAGAGCAGCCCAGAGTATCTGTGTATTTATATATTATAGTTGTAACAGAGTCTGTAGCGTTCCTAGCATTGGAAGGTATAAACAAGGTATCGGTTTGATTAATTGAGACTCCTATAAGCTGAGTATATGTTCCGCCTGATGGAAAACCATGAATAAAAACCGTATCGGAAGTTACACAATATTCTTTATCGAGGCTGTCTATGCGTACTAGTACACTGTCTACTTTTACAGCAAAAGGCGCAGATGTTTTAGAAATACAGCCCCCAGGTTCGCCAACTCCGTATGCAGTATAGTTACCTGAAACGCTAACTGTAATGGAAGTGCCGATATGACCATTCTGTAACCAAATATAAAAACTTGGGGATGCCACTGGGTTGCCAATGGACAGCTGCACGTTGCCCCCCGGGCAAAAGGTGGTAGGGCCTGCCGCAGTTATTATCGGCGTAGGCGGAATAGCAGTCACCTTAACGTTTATAGCCGCCCTGGGGCCCTCGCAGTTGTTTAGGGTTTGTGACACGTAGTAAGTGGCCGTTGCAGTATCTTCGGTTAAGGGGGCAGTGGCGCTGGCAACACCGCCCGTCGCATTAGTTCCATACCAGTTTAACGCCCCTCCCACATTTGCAGTAGCATTTAATGCCGGAACCGTAGCCCCCTGGCAAAGGGTTATAGGACTGGTAACAGTTGGCGCAGGGGGTTGCTCATACACAGTAACCTCAACTGTAGTATCAATAGTACAACCGTTGTAATATTCGAACGTGACGGGGTTTGCTCCAAGGGTTGCTGCATTAGGTTGAAAAACATTTGAACCGGTGCCAATAGCGAGACTACTAATCATTACTCCATTTATATTAGTCGTAATAGTAACAGGGGTACCATCATTTTTACAATAAGCGGCATCTAACCCCGAAATAGTAAACTTGTCAACGTTCAGCAATACCGATAGAGGGTACGACCCTCCGCTACCTGCCGTAGCCAGGTCGGGCAGGCTGTCCCCGTTAAAATCTCCGCTGCATATACCGTCTGCATCAAAATTATTTGTATTTAACCCAATAGACCAGGGGCTGCCAAAAACGCCGTTCACGTTTCCCGGCCAAACGGTTACGAAGTCGTTCTCATTTATTGCAGCCAGGTCGGCATAGCCATCTTTGTTAAAGTCGCCGCTGCAAGCATAATTAGGGAGTTGGCTTGCTGTTACTGTATAAGGGTTACCAGTGGAGGCCTTAAACGAGGTATCAGTAGCAGTGTTCCACAGCTCCAGATATACATTACTGGTTTGTGGACTTCCAGTGGCCAGGTCGGCATAGCCATCCCCGTTAAAATCGCCAGATGTAATAAATTGCAGTGTAGTTTCTGGCACAGGAATGCTAATGGCGGGGCTAAACTGAATACCGGGTATGCTCCATAAAAATACAGATACGCTACTACTGTTGGCAACCACAGCCAGGTCAGCATAGCCGTCTTTATTAAAATCATCGCTACAAACAGGACCGGCGCCTGTTACAGAGGGGGCCGAAACCGATTTAAAAGCGCCTCCCCCCTTTCCCAGATATACCGCTAAGCTGATGTTATTTGTCGCGGCCAGGTCTGCATTTCCGTCTTTGTTAAAGTCGCCGCTGCAAATAGAATAAGGGGCGTTTGCCGCGTCAAACGAAGTTAAGGGGGCCAGGGTCTTAAAAGAGAACACAGAACCCGATCCGTTCCATAAGGCTATGTACACATAGCCTGCGCCGCTTGTCATAGCCAGGTCGGGGCTGCCGTTGTTATCAAAGTCGGCGCTTACAATATCGGTTATGCCGGTTGTAAATGTAAGGGTATCTACAACGCTAAAAGAGCCTTTCCCGTCCCCCCTAAGTATCCATACAGATCCAGCGCCATTATATATATATTCTGTAGCCAGGTCGGTATAGCCGTCGCCGTTAAAGTCGGCGCTTAGTAAAGTCGTCAGCTGAAACAGTTTCGACAGCGTCGTATCTGAAAAATTGGTTATGCTAAAGCAGGGCAATATATTATTACTTTGCGCCACCGCCTTTTGTGGTAGTAACAGGGCCGCGTAAACAAATAAGACAACTAGTAGTAGTTTTATTCTCATCAAATAGTATATTGACTGTAAACTTAGGGTACTACTTATTAACTGATTACCGGCATGAAGAAAAGAGCCAGTGTTACTAAAAAACCCAAAATAGTGCTATTTTTTTGATTTTACAACCCCTTCCCTTACTTCCCCCTTGTGAGAAGGGGGCCAGGGGATGGATTTACTATATACATTATAGTCTCATCGGAGTCTCTCAAAGAGGACTCTTATGCCTGGACGCTAACGCAGAGTCTTGTAGGAGACTCTGCTGAGACGGAAAAAAGGAATAGACGAGTCGCTTTTGTGCTACATTTATTTTCTTGCTGCTCCATCAAACTTTACGCCTATTTTTTTTGTTAAATTTCAGATACTATTAATTCCACAGGAGAGGCCTCCCGTGCCAATTGGCACATCTTCCAAAACGGGCAAAATCTTACATGGGCGTTCACAAAAACAGAGAAATTAACAGAGAATATCAGGAAAAATATCAGAGAAATATCAGAGCGAAAACTTTATGCGCGTAAGATTTTCCTTAAACTAGTAGTTTTTTAGGTAGCACAAAACACACCCCTTTATTGGTAAAAGTAGTAAGTTGTAAAAATGAAAAAAGCCACTTGGGAGTGGCCTTTTTAGTTACGGTTAATAAGCAGAATCTGCCCCGGTGCTTGGGCCCATAAAACCGCCCCAGTACGCATGTACGTCGGCATAATGGCCGTTAGTTTCTGGCCAGTGGTTTTTATCGAATCCCGGAGCTTTTTCTAAAAACTCTTTCTTAATATCAAGTACAAAGTCTTGGTTGTGAGGGTGTGGCTTAAGAGCAGTATATGGAATTGCAAATAGCTTTTCGTTAGTACCCAAAAAACCCGATACTTCCAGCACAACATAGTCTATTGTGCCGGTGGCAAGGTCCATCATTAGGTCTTTTATTTTGCCAACTACTTCTCCCTGTAGGTTTTCCACTTTATCTCCGATAATGGAAGTAGCAGTTAAAACCTTTAAAGGACGGTTAGCATTGGGGTTTCCGTGGTTTTTACCTGTTAAGTTGTCTTTTTCAAGATCTTTTGGGCTCATGTTATTTTGTGTTTTGTTGATAAAAAATTGAAAAAAGGTAAGAAATAAATTTAACTAAATAACCGATATTTCTTTAAATAATAGTATAAATTTAATTTTAGCCCTTTTGTATATTCTCTGTTAAAGTTAAGTTTTTTATTTCAGCCAGCTAACCTGGCTTTATGCCAACTGGCATTAGAGCATAGTTAGTAAATATATTAAAATTTTACAAGTAAGCGCCAAATACTGTTAACTTTGTTTGCTTAAAGGCTTAAAATGAATAAGATATTGAGTTAATGTACAGGGGTGTATTTGGCAAACCCCGAAACTTTTGCCAGCATTTCCGATTTTGAGACAAGGGTCAAATTCTCGAAAGAGACGGTTATTTCCCCCTTGGCGTCCTTGCAGGTACTAACCTTTCCCACTCCCCCCATAACCATAATGGAGTAATATTCCTCCTGCGACGCCCTGTTGGTAAGCGTTATAGCAACCTGCCCGGACAATGGCTCAGATTCTATGGGCGCATCTGTTAAATTATGCTCCTTTTTCCCCTCTTCAATATAGCCAAACCAGAAATCTGCCTTCCATTGCACATCCTGTATAGTGATTATGTTACCCTGCATGTCGTTGAATAATACATCCAGTGCATTATTAACCCCAGATACCTGATTTACTGTTAATGTATTTTTAGCCACCGGGCAGGTTGTTTGCGCCAGGGCATAACCTGAGCCAATAACCAATATGCAAACTATTAGTAATAAATAAGATATAGCGCTAAACCGTGATGTTGGTTTCATAATAAATTTTAAATTTTTAATAACTAGTGAATATATAAAAAACTAAACGTTACTTAGTTATTAATAGTATGCTTACTAAAAACTGTGCTGAACGCATACCGTTTAAAACTCTTAGCGCCAGTTGATTTTAATCTAACCGATGGAGGGTGAAAGAAAGGGCCGATAGTTGGGTTTAGTACGCCGCAATAGACCCAGGAATGTTTGCCAGCATAGTAGGTTCCGCCGGTTTACCCGCTAAAGGATTCACGTTCATGGTCGGTGTTGTTTTTTAAGCGGATGCATTTTTTTATTTTTACCAGATTCCTCATTTGCAAGGTTTACTGTTTATCTACTTCAGTGGGGCGGGCCTCCAGCATAGTATCTTGCACGTCAGTCTCATTGGTGTCGCGGGGAATAAGAGCTTTAATGCTGTCTGCCTTTGCTGTGCTGTCCGAAAATGACATGTGCGGGGCTTCGCTAGTTGGTTGCTTAGTCTCGCAAGAAGCCATGGCAGCGCTTACTATAGCTACCAGTGCAATTTTAGTAAATGATCTCATTTTGTAAATTTAGTTAAGTCTTTCATAAATTTTAATGTTTATATACAAAGCCCTTCTTCTCAAAATTAGCAATTTTTAGGAATGGATAAAGCAAGCGTTAATTATAATCGTTAGTATAATCAAGATAATTACATTGAAGGTTTGGGTATAAGAATGTATAAAAAATACCTAATTAATAATAAAAAAAGCCACCCTAAAGTGGCTTTTAAAGCTCCCCCTGCTGGACTTGAACCAGCGACCCTCTGATTAACAGTCAGATGCTCTAACCAGCTGAGCTAAGGAGGAGTATATCCCTGTTAAAGGAATGCAAAATTAGAATTTGCGCTTTACAAAGCAAAACCAAACTACATATTTTTTAAAGACATAATGTCTTGATTGTTGATTTAAGGCTTAAACAAAAGCGCCATTTTGGCTTATTTCGCCATCTGGCATATTTTTCTCTGATGAGATGAGTATAAAACTTAAATTTTAAAACTATGATTATCACAAAAAATTTAAACAGGGAATTTATACCCAGAACATTTTCTGATATTATTGACAATTTCGTTAATAATGCCAATGCCGAGACTTCTGAAAAGAAGTATTTACCTAATGCCGACATTACTGAAGATGAAAAAGCTTATCACTTAGCCATTGTTCTTCCTGGGGTTAACAAAGAAGACATTAAGATAGAAGTGGATGAGAAGAAGCTTACAGTTAAGGCAGAAAGAAAGCTTAACAAAGAAGAAGGCAAAAAATACCACAATATAGAGTCCGCTTATGGCTTGTTTTCAAGGTCATTCTATTTACCGGAAGGCGTTAACACCCAAGGTATTGAAGCCTCTTATACGAATGGTATACTAACCCTGGCTCTTCCAAAAGATGAAAAGAAAACCTACAAAGCAACGGTAGAGGTAAAATAATTGAATTGTTTATGTAAGTTAAAAAGGTTCTGTTCGTTAAATTTGTAACAGAACCTTTTTTAATTAATAAAACCAATACGTTGTTTTTTAATTAATAATTAATTCAATTTTAATAACAACTAAATGAGCAACAGAAAGTTAATTTTTATTGTGCTTTCGGCTTCTGTATTTGGAGCCATTATAGCGCTGGCAGGTTTTAAATATTTTGTAGATGGTAAAGCGTATGAAACCATTGAGAAAAAGCAACAGGTAAGTTTTGCTAATTATGCAACAGATACAAGCAGCATTAAAGTCCCAGAATGTCTCGATTTTGTCTATGCAGCAGAAATAGTAAGGCCAGCTGTAGTACATATAAAAACATATTATTCGGCGGCAACTTCCTCTTCGGAGAGCTACCAAAGAACCCCTTTTGATGATATGCTAAAGGAGTATTTTGGCGATAAAATGTCTCCACAGGAATACCATCAACAGGCTCCACAGGAGGCTTCCGGTTCTGGTGTGATATTATCTCCCGACGGGTACATTGCTACCAATAATCACGTAGTAGAGAATGCAGATAAGATAGAAGTAGTGCTTAACGACAAAAGAAGCTATATAGCCAAGTTGATTGGCGTGGACCCTACTACTGACCTGGCTTTGTTAAAGATTGAAGAAAAAGAACTACCCTTTGTGCCTTATGGAGATTCTGATAAGATGAAAGTAGGGGAGTGGGTATTGGCTGTGGGGAATCCGTTTAACTTAACATCTACAGTAACGGCAGGCATTATTAGCGCCAAAGCAAGAAATATAAATATACTAAGGGATAAAGATAATTTCGCTATCGAGTCGTTCATTCAAACAGACGCGGTAGTAAATCCTGGTAATAGCGGCGGCGCTTTGGTAGATATAAAAGGAAGGCTGATTGGTATTAATACTGCCATTGCAACGCCTACAGGGTCTTACGCTGGTTATGCCTTTGCTGTGCCGGTAACGCTTGTAAAAAAAGTGATGGACGATATTCTTAAGTACGGACAAACCCAAAGGGCTTTATTGGGGGTTACTATATTGGACATTAACGCTGCATTAGCAAAAGAAAAAGGAATAACCGAATACGGCGGCGTTTATGTAGCGGGAGTTAACCCTGGAAGCGCAGCAGAAGCGGCAGGATTAAAAGAAGGAGACATTATTACCAGCATTAATGGAGCTAAAGTAAACTCTTCTTCAGAACTTCAGGAAATAGTAGCAAGAAATCGTCCCGGGGATAAAGTAAAGGTAGATTATTTGCGAAAAGGTAAAGAGCATTCTACAAATGCTGTGCTTAAAAATAAAGCTGGCGATACCAAGCTGGTAAAACGCGAGCAGAATGCAATTAACGATATGCTGGGGGCTGAGTTTGAGCCGGTAGGTAAGGAAGAAATGAAAAAGTTGGACATAGAAAACGGTGTTAAAATAATTAAGCTAAACTCCGGTAAATTAAAAGAGGCTGGTGTAAAAGAAGGATTTATTATTACTTCTGTAGATAAGAATCCGGTTAGTAAACCAGCAGACATAGAAAGCATTCTTAACAAAAATAAAAATAGCGGAATATTGGTGGAAGGAATTTATCCTAATGGGCAGAAGGCCTACTATGCATTTGGCTGGTAGTAGTAACAATTATTAGTAAGGCGCCTGTAACAGGGCGCTTTTTTATTTATTCAATTCAAAAAAATATGGCTTTAAATAATCTGAGTGAAGTACTGGCAGAGTTAGGAATTAAAAGTATAAATCCGGCTGCTTCTACCGGGAGAAATTGGATTGCCTTAAAAGGAAAATCAGTTAAACAAATACTATCTCCTATAGATGGTAAGCTTATTGCATCGGTAGAACTTGCCAGCGAATCAGATTACAATAACATAGTAGAAACAGCCCAAAAAGCCTTTGAAGAATGGAGAAGAAAGCCAGCTCCTTACAGAGGAGAGATAGTAAGGCAAATAGGCGATAAGCTTAGGAAGCATAAGCAAAGCCTGGGCACGCTGGTAACTTATGAGACAGGCAAAATATTACAAGAAGGTTTGGGCGAAGTGCAGGAAATGGTAGATATATGCGATTTTGCAGTAGGGCTTTCCAGGCAGTTGTATGGCTTAACCATGCACTCCGAAAGGCCGGAACACCGGATGTATGAGCAGTACCACCCCTTAGGCATTGTAGGGATTATATCCGCATTCAATTTCCCGGTTGCAGTATGGTCATGGAACGCCATGTTGGCGGTGGTTTGCGGCGATGTGTGTATATGGAAGCCTTCCGAAAAAACCCCTCTTACTGCCCTAGCCTGCCAGCACATTATAAAAAGTGTTTTAGAAGAAAATAATTTACCAGAAGGTATTTTTAACCTGATGATAGGAGGGGCGGAAACGGGCGCGCAGTTATCAGCGGATCATCGCATAGCGCTGGTTTCTGCAACTGGCTCTGTGCGCATGGGTAAAAAAGTAGGCGAGGTAGTGGGGGCCAGATTAGGGCGGGCTTTGCTGGAACTGGGAGGTAACAATGCCATTATAATAACTGAACAAGCAGACCTGGATATGGCAATAAGGGCAGTAGTATTTGGGGCTGTAGGAACCTGCGGGCAGCGTTGCACTACTACCAGAAGGCTTATTGTTCATGAATCAGTTTATGAGAAAGTAAAACAACGGCTGGTAAAAATATATTCCGATTTACCCATTGGAAACCCTTTAGAAGCAACAACCCTGGTAGGGCCGCTTATTGATAAAGCGGCTGTAGAAAATTTTACAAAAGCCCTCAAAGAAGTTCAAGTAGAGGGAGGAACGATTATAATAGGCGGGAAAGTTTTAGAAGATGATCAATTCAAATCGGGAACTTATGTAACGCCTGCTATAGTAGAGGCGTATAACGACTACAAAACAGTGCAGGAAGAAACTTTTGCTCCAATTCTCTATCTCATTAAATACAAAGGAGAAGTTGCAGAGGCCATTTATATACAAAATAGTGTAAGACAAGGTCTTTCATCTTCTATTTTTTCTTCTAACCTTGCAGAGACAGAGGCATTTTTATCGCACTGGGGATCAGATTGTGGGATAGCAAATGTTAATATTGGCACTTCGGGCGCAGAAATTGGCGGGGCGTTTGGCGGAGAGAAAGAAACAGGCGGAGGCAGGGAATCTGGTTCAGATGCATGGAAAGTTTATATGAGGAGACAAACGAACACCATAAACTTTAGTAAAAAACTTCCTTTGGCACAGGGAATAAAGTTTGATGTTTAGCTAAAATGTTTACACTTTTGTCTTTTATTGAGTAAGTTATATATTACATAAGCCTTTGTACTTATATGGAAGTAGTTACTAAAAAATATTATGCCGTTATGTTGGTGGATGATAATGAGATAGACAATCTTATTAATCAGAAAATGATAGAAGCTTCAGGAATAGCAGAACATATTTTTGTTCACTCTGGCGCTAAAAGCGCTATTGAGTTTTTAAAAAATATTGAAAAACTGGCAAAAGTCCCTGTCGATCTTTATCTACCCGAAGTAATTTTTTTGGATATTGATATGCCGCTAATGGATGGTTTTCAGTTCCTTGATGAATTTGGAAAATTATCAGAAAGCATAAAGAACCATTGCAATATTGTAATGCTTACCTCTTCGCTTAACCCGCAGGATATGAACAAAGCTAAAAAGAATCAGTTTGTGCTTAAATATCTTAATAAACCGCTTACCCAGGAAAACCTGAAAAAACTGTAATAGTTTAGGTTAAACGGTTTATAAAGTCTTCATCGAATTTCAAAAATCTTATTGGGGAAACCTTAGTGAAGGACTCTTTGTTAATCTTATTTAAATAATTCTGCACCTTGTTGGGTTTGCTCTTCTTCACCTCGTTTAGGGAGATCTTTAATACCTTTGTAAAAAGCAATATATGCGTGCAGTCCTGTTTACCTAATATTCGTATCTGGCGTTGTATGCTGTTTATCAATTGATTAAACAAGTCGTCTTCTTTTTTAATCGCATACTGCAAGGCCAGAAAAAGTTTTAACTCTAACAATATATGAGGAATTTTTTTAAGGCTTAAGTCATTAAGCAGATTGTTTATCCACTTTGCAGATTCATCATATTTATCGGCGTAGTAACAGGATACCGCCCTGTAAGTTACATATATAACATATTGAGCCGTATTGTTCTTGTCAATTTCAAAGTCTTCAAATAAAACTTTATTTTCTTCGTAAAGCAACTGCGACGTATCCAGTTTTAAATACCTTTCTAGTTTGGTTAAAAGAAACTGAGGAGAAAAAGTATACAAATTGTAATTCATTACAAACACAGGGGCGTCTTCATTAATTTCGTCAAAAAATTTATCAGCTTTCCTTTGCTGGTTTATTCGTAAATAATACTCCAGTTTTAAAAAATCAAAAACTATTTTTAAGTGATAATATATGGAGTCCAGGTTATAGGTATTAAATATATTCTCTACTTTCAGAAAAATACTTTCAATAGAATCCTGATCTTCATTAGTCGCATCGTCTAATGAGGGTTCCATATACAGCCTGTGGAAAATAGTAAGGCAGCTCTGGTAAACATATAACCGGTGAGACTGGTACAAATTGGCTACGTTTTCTACTTCTTTTTTTAATAAAGTTAGTCCCAGCTTTTCAGTCTCATCATAGGTTAACATATAGTTACCATATTTCTTGAAATATTCGGAGAGTAGGTCTTCCGCTTTATCCACTGCTAACATATAAGCAATGTGCCTATTGTATAGTTGGGAGTAATTAAACTGCTCGGGCGAATTAACCTGTATTTTCTTTAGCGTTTTATAAACAACTGTTAGTTCATTCGAAAGATCGTAGTCCAACAGTTCTTTTTCCAGTTTCTTTAAAGTAGCCAATGAAATTGCCTTCTTTTTTGTGAAGATAACATCAGTAATGGTGGCCACCTTCTTTAGAAGAGTAGTACGCGGACTCTCCATCTGGTGCAATAGGTATTCCTCTATTTTTTGATTAAGGCGCGACCGGAGAGTATAGTAAGCATTGCTGTTTACTTCCAGTTCTTCCATAATCTTAGTATCAGAGAGTTGTTTTTCCCTCATGAACCTCAATAGGTGAGCGGATTTTTCGGCGCTGCTTTCAGCTAGGGAAGAATATATAGAATTATAATCTTCCGTAGAAAGCTGCTTTATTATATTTTTTAATTTCGACACTTTTTAATTACTAAACTTACAGCGTTAAAAATAGAAATTACTTTAAAAAAATCAATGTTATAACCAAAATATTACATTAATAATAACTTTTTATATTACGTTCTCTAATATAAAAGGCTTAAATATTCAATTAAAGCTTATAAATCAGCAAATATATTACAGAGATAAGTTACTAAAAAAATAATCTTTTTAGTAATAAAAGCCGGGTTATGGTGGAGAATATCGGAGTCGAACCGATGACCTCTTGCATGCCATGCAAGCGCTCTAGCCAGCTGAGCTAATCCCCCAATAGGGCGCAAAGCTATAAAACTCTTACTGCTTTTACAAAAAAAGGAAGATAATATGAGGCAAAAATATTTTCCTCTACAACTCCTTGTTTTGTAGAGGCATGGATAAATACAATGTTTTGCGAATCCGATACTTTAGTAACCAGCCCAACATGAGTTATCTTAGAACCTCCCTTTTTATCGGTAAAAAATACCATATCGCCTTCTCTCAGTTCATTAAATTTAACAGCTTTTCCTATCAGGCTTTGTTCTTTAGACGTTCTGGGTAGCGCCACGTCCACTGCTTTAAAAGAGCAAAGCATCAACCCGGAACAATCAAGTCCCTGCTTGGTGGTCCCGCCAAATTTGTAATTAGTCCCCAGGTAAGAGCGGGCTGTACTTATTAAGTGCGAAACTTTAGCTTCCTGTGGATGAGGTTTTTTTGTAGAGTGGTTATCATTATGGCTTCTGGAGACAGGCGTATGGCTTCTGCAGGAAAATATAAGCAAAGCTGAAACCGTTAATAGGATAAAATTTATAGCTTTTGATTTTGTAACTTTGTATACACTGCTCATTACTATAAAGTTTATAATTTCTCAAATTTAATAAACAATGATACAAGAAGAAATCCTGGTGAATATCGTTGATGAACTTAAAACGATAGTTGGGGAGAATTATGTATTTGTGGACGATGAAACAAGATACGATTACTCACACGATGAAACAGAAGATCTTTCTTTTATTCCCGATATAGTTGTTAAACCGGCAAATGCTGAAGAAATAAGCGCTATTCTTAAACTTTGCAATAAGCATAAAATTCCGGTAACGCCCCGCGGAGCAGGCACGGGGCTAAGTGGAGGGGCTTTGCCTGTACACAAAGGAGTGGTAGTTTCTATGGAGCGGTTCAACAAAATTCTGGCAATAGATGAACGCAACTTTCAGGCTACTATAGAAGCTGGGGTTATTACCCAGGTATTCCAGGAAGCGGTAATTGCCAAAGGGCTTTATTATCCTCCAGACCCATCCAGCAGGGGCAGTTCTTTTATCGGGGGCAACCTGGCAGAATCATCTGGCGGCCCAAAGGCAGTAAAGTATGGAGTAACTAAAGACTATGTGTTGAACTTAGAGGTAGTATTACCGACCGGAGAAATTATCTGGACGGGAGCTAATGTGCTCAAAAATGCTACAGGTTATAACCTTACCCAACTTATGATAGGCAGCGAGGGCACCTTAGGTATAATTACCAAAATCGTTTTTCGCCTAATCCCTTATCCGGGCAAAGATGTGGTAATGTTGGTTCCATTTAAATCAGCGGAGCAGGCTTGCGAGGCGGTAAATGCGGTATTGCTCTCCGGGGTGCGTCCCTCAGCCTTAGAGTTTATGGAGAAAGAAGCCATAGAATGGAGCGCTAGGGCTTTGGGAATTACTATTAACGTGCCAGATTATATAGAGGCGCACCTGTTAATAGAAGTAGATGGCAACGATATGGATGCGCTGCTAAAAGACGCCGAAAAAATTTATGAAGTAGTAGGGCGCTTTGATATTGACGAGCCATTGTTGGGCGAAACATCGCAGCAAAAAGAAGAATTGTGGAAGATAAGGAGAAATATAGGCCATGCTGTAAAATCAAATTCTATTTATAAAGAAGAAGATACCGTAGTCCCTCGCGCTGAATTGCCAAAGCTGCTTAAAGGAATAAAAGAAATTGGAAAAAAATATAAGTTCAAATCAGTGTGCTACGGCCATGCAGGAGATGGAAATTTACACATCAATATTGTAAAGGGAGATATGACGGAAGAGGATTGGAATACTAAGCTTCCTGAAGGAATAAAAGAATTATTTAGGTTAACAGTAGAACTGGGTGGCACAATTTCCGGCGAGCACGGAATAGGCTTTGTACAACGCCCTTATATAAATATTGCGCTAACCGGAAAACATATTTCTTTAATGAAGGAAATTAAAAAAGTATTCGATCCTAATACCATCCTTAATCCGGATAAAATTTTTTAGCCTGTAACTATGTGCGGCATTACAGGCATTTTTGCATTTAACCAGATTGGTACATTTTACATGATAAACCTTGGAAAGGCTATTGACAAACTTTCCAAACGAGGGCCGGACGGGCGAGGTTCTTATGTAGAAGACAACCTGGCGCTGGGCCATCGCCGCCTATCCATTATAGATACCTCTTACTTGGGCAACCAGCCTATGAAAGACGAAACAGGCCGCTATGTAATGGTATTTAACGGAGAGATTTTTAATTTCGGAGAGTTAAAAAAGCAGTTATTAGAAAAAGGCGAGACGTTCGTTTCAGAATCCGATTCGGAAGTATTATTAAAACTTTATGTTAGAGAAAAAGAAGCCTGTTTGCAAAAACTAGTAGGTTTTTTTGCTTTTGCTGTATATGATAAAGAGGAGAAGTCTTTGTTTATTGCAAGAGACCGGATGGGGATAAAGCCATTGCTTTACTACTACGACGAAGATAAGTTTGTTTTTGCGTCAGAAATGAAGGCATTACTGGCTTATAACATTCCACGCGAGCTGGATTACGCTTCGCTCTACCAATATCTTCAACTAAATTATGTTCCCGGAACTACTTCTATGCTGAAAGGTATAAAAAAGCTTGCTCCCGGAAGTTATATGAAGGTGAAAGGGGCTAAAGTAGAAGAAAGAGTATATTATACTATCCCCTACGATCCGGGAAAGGTTACGGATAATTTGTCTTACGACGATGCGAAAACAAAACTGGCGGAACTATTAGAAGAATCAGTGAAGTTAAGGCTGGTTTCCGATGTTCCTTTGGGCGCTTTTTTAAGCGGAGGTATAGATTCTTCTATAATAGTAGCTCTTGCCTCGCGTCATATTCCTGATCTCAATACTTATTCAATAGGTTTTAAAGACGAACCATTCTTTGATGAAACTGAATACGCTAGTTTAGTAGCAAAAAAGTTTGGCGTTAAACATACGGTGTTTTCCCTTACTAACGAAGATCTATTTGAGCATGTTTTTGACATGCTTGATTATATAGACGAGCCTTTTGCAGACTCATCGGCATTGGCGGTTTATATTTTAAGCAAACGCACAGCAGATCATGTAAAGGTTGCGCTTTCCGGCGATGGCGCAGATGAATTGTTTGGAGGATATAACAAGCACCAGGCAGAATATATGGTTCGCGAAAATGGTTTACCTGTTCAGTTAGCTTCATTGCTTCATCCACTCGTAAATTTGCTGCCCCAATCGCGTAACTCTTATTTGGGTAACAAGGTCAGGCAGATAAAGAAACTGGGCGAAGGAGCCTCTATGAACACACAGGAAAGGTATTGGCGCTGGTGCGGCTTTATGTCCGAAAATGAAGCCGGAGGTCTATTGTCCAAGCAAAGTTTAGATAAACTTTCCAGGCAAGAGTATGAGCAACGCAAAAAAATATTATTGAGTAATTTAACCAAGGAGGGAGATTTGAATGAGGTATTAAAGACGGATACAAATATGGTTTTAGTAAATGATATGCTTTTTAAGGTGGACAGCATGTCAATGGCTAATTCGTTGGAAGTAAGAGTGCCCTTTCTTGATCACAGGGTAGTTAATTTTGCTTTTCAACTTCCTGTTTCATACAAAGTAAACAACAAAAGCAGGAAAAGGATAGTGCAGGATGCTTACAAAGATATTCTTCCCCCGGAGTTATATAACCGCGCCAAAAAGGGTTTTGAAGTTCCTTTGTTAAAATGGCAAAGAAAAGAATTAAAATCTCTTATAAATAATGACCTTTTAAATGAGGATTTTATAAAAGAACAAGGTATTTTTGAACTAGAAACTATAAAAAGGCTTAAAAAACAGTTGTTCTCTGCTAACCCTGGCGATATACATGCTGTTATGTGGGGTCTTATTGTCTTTCAATACTGGTGGAAAAAATATTTAAATAATAATATATAGGTTTAAGATGAAGGTAACATTAATTACGGGAATTACCGGCCAGGACGGAGCATATCTGGCAGAATTTTTATTAAACAAAGGATATGAGGTGCATGGGTTAAAAAGGAGGAGCTCTTTGTTTAATACGGATAGAATAGATCATCTCTACATGGACCCCCACGAGCGTAATGTAAAGTTTAAATTGCATTATGGCGATCTTACTGATTCTGCGAACATCATTAGGATAATCCAGGAAGTGCAACCCGATGAAATATATAACCTTGGGGCTATGTCGCATGTAAAAGTTAGCTTTGATATGCCCGAATATACTGCCAATGCAGACGGCATAGGTACGCTAAGGGTGTTAGAAGCGGTAAGGCTGCTAGGTTTAACTAAGAAAACAAAAGTATACCAGGCCTCCACCTCAGAGTTATACGGCCTTGTTCAGGAAGTTCCCCAGTCCGAAAAAACACCCTTTTACCCTCGTTCTCCTTATGCGGTAGCGAAATTATATGCATACTGGATAACAGTTAACTACAGAGAAGCTTATGGAATGTATGCTGTAAATGGTATCCTGTTTAATCATGAGTCGCCCATAAGAGGAGAAACCTTTGTGACTAGAAAAATAACGAGGGCAGTAGCAAGAATTGCTTTGGGGCTGCAGGATAAACTTTACTTGGGCAATATGGATGCTAAACGGGATTGGGGACATGCCAAAGATTATGTAGAGGCGATGTACCTGATGTTACAGCAAAATGAACCGGAAGATTTTGTAATTGCAACCGGCATTACTACCCAGGTCAGAGATTTTGTCAGGATGGCATTTCATGAGGCGGGTATAGAGCTTGAATTTAAAGGCAAGGGTGAGAAGGAAACAGCGGTAGTAGCCTCATGTAGCAACCCTAGCTTCCAGGTAAAAAAAGGCGCGGAAGTAGTTGCTGTAGATAGTAAATATTTTCGCCCTACCGAGGTAGAATTGCTAATTGGCGACCCAACCAAAGCCAAGACAAAATTGAACTGGGAACTTAAGTACGATTTAAAATCATTAGTTAAAGACATGGTACAGTCTGACATTTCACTTTTCCAGCGGGATGAGTTTTTAAAATCAGGCGGACATAAAGTATTTAACTACTACGAATAATAAGAGTGGAAAAAAATTCAAAAATATACGTAGCCGGACACAACGGCATGGTAGGATCGGCTATAATAAGAAAACTCAAAAAAGAAGGTTACGCTAATATTATAGTTCGTTCTTCGAAAGAACTTGACCTTCGAAATCAATCTCAGGTAAACAAATTTTTTGAAGAGGAAAAACCTGAGTATGTTTTTATGGCGGCGGCAAAGGTGGGCGGTATACAAGCCAATAATATTTATAGGGCTGAGTTCCTCTACGATAATCTGATTATAGAGTGCAATACAATAAATTCGTCCTATCAGAACAAAGTAAAAAAGCTCCTGTTTCTGGGTTCCTCCTGCATTTACCCCAAGTTAGCCCCCCAACCTTTAAAGGAAGAATATCTACTATCCGGTTTTCTGGAATCTACCAACGAACCTTATGCTATTGCAAAAATAGCGGGTATTAAGCTCTGCGAATCATACAGGTCGCAATATGGTTGCAATTATATATCGGCAATGCCTACTAATTTATATGGGCCAAATGATAATTACGACCTCAATAATTCTCATGTACTACCGGCATTGATAAGAAAATTTCATACGGCCAAAAAAGAGAATAGCCCCTTTGTACAAGTGTGGGGGAGCGGTACACCTCTGAGAGAATTTCTGCATGTAGACGACCTAGCGGACGCTTGTTTCTTTTTAATGAATAATTATGACCAGGAAGGATTTGTTAATGTGGGAACAGGCGAAGACTTAACTATAAAAGACTTGGCGTTGACTGTTAAAAAGATAGTGGGGTATGAGGGAGAGTTGAAATTTGATGCATCCAAACCAGACGGGACGCCAAGAAAATTAATGGATGTCAGCCGCCTGCATTCGCTAGGCTGGAAACATAAAATTGAGTTAGAAGATGGAATAAGGGCTGTTTACTTAGAAAAGAAAGATAGTTTTTAATAGTAAACTATTTATTTATAACCTATACACTTCATTTTTACGTAATGGCTTTTTAAGATAGAGCTACTTTTAACTCTGGGGTAACCCTAATAATTTTACGCTCCGGTTACCTAAAGCTATTAAAGAGGATTATATAAGTGAAGATGAATATATTATTTTATACCCCCTTTGTAGAACGTTCCAGAGATACAGAAACCCTTATGCTTGCCTTTAAAGAACAGGGTCATAAAGTATATTTCATTACCCAGGAAAAAGAAGGAGTAATTGTAAGTTTTTTAAGGGAGAAAGGTATTGCAACTTTTATCCTCCTCACTAAAGCCCCTAAATATTTTAAAATAGTTATTGACGTAGTAAAACTAATTCGTTTTTGTTATAAGTATAATATTGAGGTAGTTTATAGCCACTTAGAACCCGCAAACCTGGTGGCAGTTATTGCTCAGTATTTTATAAAAGCCAAAGTAGTAGTGGGCAGGCATCATATAGACGAGATACATCTGTTAAACGGGCACTTGTCATTTAGTTATAGATTTATATACTCGCAGGCGCGACAAACTATAGTGGTTTCGGAAAGAGCCAAAGATTTTATGGTAAAGCAGGAAGGCATTGACCCCCGAAAGATAGTAAAAATTAACCTGGCTTATGATTTCAACCTTTACGACCCCATAAATAACGAAGAAGTTGACAAAATCAGGGATAGCTACAAGGCTGATTTATTAATTATAACCGCTTGCCGCCTCCTTAAAGATAAACGGCCGGAACTTGCCGTTGAGCTAATAGAAGAGCTGGTAAAAAAAGGGTTTAACGTTAAGCTAATTATACTTGGGCGGGGAGAGTTGTATGAGGGGCTGGAGCAGCTAATAAAGGATAAAAAACTTGGAAATTATTGCTTTCTTCTTGGTTATAGAAGAAATATGCTAGACTTTATTTCAGCCGCCGATGTATTATTTCACCCTTCAATAATAGATTCCAGCAGTGTGATAATAAAAGAAGCTGGTTTAGTAAATAAGCCGGTAATTGCTTGCAGGGATGTGGGAGATGTAAATGATTATATAAAAAATTATGAAAATGGCGTATTAGTTGATAAGGATGATCCGATACCGGAGGCTGTTGATTTTCTCACTCATTTTATTTTAGATAAAAAACAGTATAGTTACATGGGAAAGAATTTGCGCCAAAATATTATTACGTTGTTTGCTGTTGAAAATATTTTGCCTTTATACGACTCAATAAATAGTAAAAATGAATAATACTGTCGATAGCATTTATTTTTCAATAGTAATACCTACTTACAATCGGGCAGTTATGATTAAAACTACTATCGAGGCGGTACTGGGGCAGGAGTATAGTAATTTTGAGATAATAGTTGTTGATGATGGAAGTACAGATAACACAGAAGCTGTTGTAAATTCTATTTCTGATAGTCGTATAAGGTATTACAAAAAAGAAAATGAAGAACGCGGGGCTGCCAGAAATTATGGGGCTAACCTTGCAAAAGGAGAGTATATAAATTTTGTTGATTCGGATGATATTACTTACCCAAATCACTTAAAGGAGGCCTATAACTTTATTTTAAGAAATGATAAGCCGGCGCTATTTCACTTAGGTTATGAAATAATAACTTCAGAGAATAAGGTTATAAAAAGAATGGATAACCTTAAAGGGGATATAACAACCCAGCTTATAAAAGAAAATTTTTTAAGTCCTATAGGGGCATTTGTAAGGAGAGATATCGCTTTGCAATTTCCTTTTGCGACCGATAGAACGCTAGCCATAACAGAAGATTGGGAGCTATGGTTAAGGCTGGCCAGCCGTTTCCCAATATTATATTCCAATACTATTACTTCCAAGATTATTGACCATGAACAAAGAAGCATTAAGGATTATAACGTAGATAAAATTATTGCCAGGGATATGTTATTAATAGAGAAGCTTACAAACGATGAAGCTTTTGTTAAGAAATACAGAAAGAATATTTCGGGGTTTATAGCAGATCGTTATACCTTTTTTACATTGCTCCTGGCTTTAAAAAAGGAAAAACGGAGAACAATAAAATTTCTTCTAAAAGCATTTTATACAGATCCAAGTGTTCTTATAAGAAAAAGGTTTTTAGTCTCAATAAAATATTTAATTAGTTAGGGCGCTAAAGGTTTTTAAAAGCTCTTTTGTTATTTTACCTGGCAAACTTATTTGCAGGCAAACGTTGTTAAAATAAATCTTTTGTAAACTATCCCAAGTAGGTTTTGTAAATGCCCCTAAGGAAAAAAAATATCCTTTTACTAATTACCAACATGGACTTTGGCGGGGCACAACGCGTATTTTTTAATATGGCTGAAGAGCTAAAGAATGATTATACTATTTTTGAATGTGTATTCAACAAATACGAGGGAGTCTCTTACCCTACTTCAAATACTCTTTTAGACCTTAATATCCCCGGATCATCCAACTATATTCTTAAAATTTACTATTTCATCCTGAGGGGTATTAAGCTGAGAAGAATTAAAAAAGAATATAAAATAGATATCTGTATTAGCCATTTAGAAGGCGCTGATTATGTAAATATTCTTTCTAAAAGAGATGAAAGAACTATTTTATGGATACACGGATCTAAATTTTACGATGGGGAGATAAGGGGATGGTTAGGATGGGTGCGAAAAAAAATTCTTATACCTTTCTTCTATAACAGGGCCGACGATATAATATGCGTAAGCCGGGATATTAAGGAAGAGTTAATAAATATATTTAAACTTAATGCTAATAAAATAGGCGTCATCACAAATGCCTTTGATGTCGATAATATATATCAACAAAGCGGTGAGGAAATTGAGGAAAACTATAAAGTAGTATTTAATAATAAAGTTATTATAACCTCTGGCAGACTTGCAATGCAAAAGAACCAGAAGGCTTTAATAAAAGTTTATTCTTTATTGAAGAACAGAGCAGGATGTAAATTGGTAATATTAGGAGATGGCGTCCTAAGAGAACGATTAATTGACGAGTGTAAAAGCTTAAATTTAAAAATATACAACGTTTGGCAAAACCAAGCAGTAGACGAAAGCTATGATGTGTATTTTTTCGGATATGTAAAAAATCCTTTTAAATATATAGCCCGCTCCTCTCTTTTTGTGATGACCTCAGGTTGGGAAGGGTTCCCAATGGCCCTGGGCGAAGCTATGGCGTGTAGGGTTGCTGTACTATCTGCAGATTGCCCCACAGGGCCAAAGGAAATGCTTGAGCCGGGCTTAACTTATAATGATACCACTGAAAACCCGATTTATGGGGAATACGGTATTCTAATGCCCCTGTTGACTAATAATAAAACTGTATATGAGATTTGGGTAGATACAATAGATTATGTATTATCGGATAAAGAATTATTAGTAAGGTATGGCCTATCTGCCGCAAATAGGATAAAGGATTTTGGATTTCAGGAAACAATTCTAAAATGGAAACAACTGATAAACCAGTAATTCTTATAGTAGAAAATAGTATAGCGTATACGGGCGCCTTTAAGGCTGTTATGCAAACCGTAGAAGATTTAACAGAGTACTTTCATTTTGTTTTTATAATACCTCAGTCGTCTGTCTTGAATAAACAACTGGAAGAGAAAGGAATCAACTACTACAGGCTTCCTTTTCTGGAGCTAAGTTCTAGGCTTAAAAATATACTCTTGTACTTCCCTGTGCTTTTTATTAATTCGATAAAGCTTCTACAAATAATAAATAAGGAAAAGGTAAAAATTATTCATTCAAACGACTTATACAACCTGGCAGTATTGCTTCCAAAGTTAGCTAAACCTAAACTCAAACTTCTAACACATGTGCGGCTTTTACCGGGGTACATACCATCTCCTTTATATAAAATTATGGTTTTTTTGCACGAGCATATTTCTGATGGAATTATTTGCGTATCTGAAGCGGTAAAAAAAGAAGTAAAAGGCGCAAAGGCAATAGTGATATATGACCGAATTCCTGATAGAGAGAAGTATCCTTATAATTACCTTCCTTTTGATGATGGAGGCGCAGTTTCCTTGGTGTATTTGGGCAATTACATTCAGGGTAAAGGGCAGGATTATGCTATTGAAGCGTTTAGCGAGGCAGAAAAACTAAATTCGGGTATAAAATTGATATTTATTGGAGGAGATATGGGATTGAAAAAGAATAAAATTTATAAGGAAAGTTTAATCGAGAAGGTTAAAAAGCTTGGATTAGAAAGTAAAATACTATTTAAGGACTTTGTAGCATTGCCAGAACCCGAACTAAAGAAACATCAAGTACTACTTAATTTTTCTGATTCGGAATCGTTTTCTTTTTCTTGTCTTGAAGGGGCGTACTATGGCTTACCGGTAATTGCTACAAATTCAGGCGGCCCTTCAGAAATTATTGATGATAAATACACCGGCTTAATTGTAAAGAAAGGAAATATAGAAGAAATGAAGGAAGCTATCCTTCGTTTGGTTATTGATAAAGATATGAGACTAAATTTTAGTA
>Ga0302315_10000324_pt1 | contig 56258 bp, 51 predicted proteins | sample III_Palsa_N3_1_FD_200532 | JGI IMG/M metagenome (GOLD analysis project Ga0302315, IMG submission 200532) | Peat permafrost microbial communities from Stordalen Mire near Abisko, Sweden - III_Palsa_N3_1 | ecosystem: Environmental > Terrestrial > Soil > Palsa > Peat permafrost | place: Sweden...
GGAGATATCACTCCCATGTCTATCTTAACGCCATCCTCTGCGCCTTTGTTCAAGGTAACCACGGATTTGTTTGCAGATACATTAATAACCTGGGCTGCTATAAAATTATACTGGTGGGCCTTAAGGTAAAATGATTGATTAGGAGGGGTAAGTATTTTTTTTTGGAGGGCTATAGTTAGCTGCTTCCTCAGGTTTGCATTTTCATCTGCCAGTTGTTGGTTAGACCTGGTTAGCCAAAAATATTCGTTTATGTTGTTTCGAGCTTCCAGAATCATACCCACATAGTAATTGGAGGTATTAAAAAAAGACGAATTAATATAATTGTTACTTTTGGTAATAAGCCATACGCTTATTGCCTCCAACAAAGCAAATAGTAGAAAAGCCCGCGACTGGTAGAAGAAGTAAAATAGCCTCTGCATTAAAAATTAAGTCATCAAAACTGCTCTGTAATGCGCCAGGTCTTTAATGGCAATACCTGTTCCGCGTACTACGGCGCGAAGCGGATCTTCTGCAACGTGTATAGGTAGTTTGGTTTTTAACGCCAGCCTTTTATCTAACCCTCTTAACAAGGCTCCTCCACCGGTTAAATGAATGCCATTGTCGTAGATATCCGCAGAAAGTTCGGGAGGCGATATTTCCAATGCCTTTAGCACCGCCTCTTCTATTTTAGAAACCGATTTATCCAGCGCAAAAGCAATTTCGGAATAGGATACCTTTATAACTTTAGGAATCCCCGTCATAAGGTCTCTTCCTCTAATTTCATAATCTTCGGGCGGGTTGTCCAGTTCGGTAAGGGCAGAGCCTACTTCTATCTTCACTCTCTCTGCAGAACGCTCGCCGATGAGTAGGTTGTGCTGCCTTCTCATATAATCCAGAATGTCTTTATTGAAAACATCCCCGGCTACTCTTATGGATTGCTCGCAAACAATACCCGAAAGGGCTATAACAGCAATTTCGGTAGTGCCACCCCCAATGTCTACAATCATGGAGCCGATGGGTTGTTCTATATCAATTCCTAACCCTATCGCCGCGGCAATAGGCTCGTGTATCATGTATACTTCTTTTGCCCCCGCATGTTCTGCAGAGTCTCTTACTGCTCTTTTTTCTACCTCGGTAATGCCCGAAGGGATGCAAATAACCATTCGGTGAGAACTTGAGCCGAAAAACTTTCTACCTCCCCCGTCTATCATTTTTATCATCCCGCGTATCATGTGCTCGGCGGCATGGAAGTCGGCAATAACCCCGTCTTTAAGCGGGCGTATTGTTTTAATGTTTTCGTGGGTTTTTTCGTGCATTTGCATGGCCTCCCGGCCTATGGCAAGCACTTTGCCCGTTATCTTATCCAAAGCGATAATGGATGGTTCGTCCACCACAATCTTGTCTTTGTGAATAATTAGTGTATTAGCGGTTCCCAGGTCAATCGCAATATCGCTGGTGAAGAAATCAAATAGGCCCATTTAGTTTTTAAAAAGTAGTATTTCTAGTACAACCAAAAATCAATAATTTTAATTTGAAATTTACAAATATGTTTAAAGAATATTATTATTTACCGATAATTTTTAATGTTTAAAGTGTCTTATACCGGTAAATACCATAGATACGTGATTTAGGTTACAAAAGTCTATCGATTCTTGATCTTTTATTGATCCGCCCGGCTGAATTATTGATTTAATGCCAGCATGATAGGCAATTTCCACACAGTCCGGGAACGGGAAAAAGGCGTCTGAGGCCATAACCGCCCCGTCTTTAAGGCTAAAGCCAAAATTGTTCGCTTTTTCTATAGCCTGTTTTAAAGCATCTACTCGCGAGGTTTGGCCCACGCCGGAGGAGATTAGTTGCCCGTCTTTGGCAAATATTATGGTGTTGGATTTTGTATGCTTGCATACCTTGGCGGCAAATATTAGCGCTTTCTTTTCCGCTTCGGTAGGTTCGGTGTTGGTTACCGTCTTTAGGTCGGCAATGGTTTCTGTTTTCAGGTCTTTGTCCTGCTCTATTACCCCGTTCAGCAGGGTTTTAAATTGCTTGTCGGCGAATTTAACCGGCTTTCTTTTCAGCAGCATCCGGTTCTTTTTGGTCATCAACAGGGCTAATGCTTTTGGGTCGTAGGACGGAGCGATTAGCGCCTCGAAGAACAATTTGTTCAACTCTTCGGCGGTTGCCAGGTCAACTTCTTTGTTGGTAATAATTACCCCGCCAAAGGCAGATACCGGGTCTGCAGCCAGGGCTTTCAGGTACGCTTCCTTTGGTGTGGCTGCCGTGGCTACTCCGCAGGCGTTGTTGTGTTTTAGTATGGCATAGGCCGTTTCAGAAAACTCGTCTATTAAAGCCACCGCAGCGTCAATATCCACCAGGTTGTTGTACGATAGCTCTTTGCCGTTCAGCTTTTCGAACAAATCATCCAGCTTTCCATAAAAGACTCCCTGCTGGTGCGGGTTCTCGCCGTAGCGCAGTACCTGAGATTCCCTATAACTTTCTTTAAACGTTGGAATGCCTTCCTCTTTATTAAAGTACTTAAAAATTGCCGTGTCGTAGTTGGACGAAACATCAAAGGCATAAGCGGCAAACGTGCGGCGGTCGCTAAGGTCGGTGGCTCCGTTTTTTTCTGCTAGTATGCCTTCCAGCTTGGAGTATTGGTCTTTGCCAGAGATAATGACCACGTCCTTAAAATTTTTGGCGGCGGCTCGTATCAGCGATATCCCTCCTATGTCTATCTTCTCTATTATATCAGCCTCAGCGGCGCCAGATGCCACAGTTTCCTCAAAGGGGTATAGGTCAACAATCACCAGGTCCAGTTCGGGGATGCTGTATTCGGTTAGCTGTTTCAGGTCTTCTTTGTTATCGCGGCGGGCGAGTATGCCGCCAAATACTTTTGGGTGCAGGGTTTTTACCCGCCCGCCCAGTATGGAGGGGTAACCGGTTAACTCTTCTACCGCCGTAACCTTAACGCCCAGGCCCTCTATAAAAGACTGCGTGCCCCCGGTGGAGTAGATATGGACGCCGTTTTTATGCAGCAGTTTTACCAGGGAATCCAGCTTGTCTTTGTAATAGACGGATATGAGGGCGGATTTGATTTTTTTAAGAGCCATTCGTGTTAGTTGTTCTTAGTTGTAATTAATTCTTCTACTATACGGGGGAAATGTTCGTGTTCTAAAACTTGCACTTTTCGGGCAATTTCTTCCGCCGTGTCGCCCTCGTTAAGGGCGCATTTGGCCTGAAAAACCACCTCTCCTTCGTCGTACCGCTCGTTAAGCAGGTGTATGGTAATGCCGCTTTCCCTGTCCCCGGCTTTGGCCACCGCCTGGTGCACGTGCGCTCCGTACATGCCGTGCCCCCCATAGGCAGGCAGCAGCGCGGGGTGGATGTTCACGATGCGGTTGGGGTAGCTTTTTAGCAGATTCTCAGGAATTAGCCATAAAAAACCCGCCAACACTATCCACTGCACGTTGTTCTTTTTTAGTTCGTCCACTACCTCGGTGGTGTTATAAAAACTGTTCCGGTTAAATATATAAGTGGGGATGCCAAAGTTCTTTGCCCGCTCCAATGCGTAGGCTTTGCTGGTATTAGACAGCAGCAGGACTATTTTAATATCCTCTCTATCCTTAAAATGTTCCATTAGCTTTTGGGCGTTACTGCCTGAGCCTGAAGCGAAAATTGCAATATTTACAGTTTGGGAAGCCAAGTTTGCGAACTAAGCCGCAAATATAAGGCAAAGATGGGATAAAATGCAGGGTGTTGAAAAGGAATTAATGGGAGGGGGTGATTAAGGGTTTAAGTTACGCTGCTATTCTTTAAACTTTCCAGGCTAAACTTTAAAAACCCCTCCCTTTTTACTAATTTAAGGCATTCTTCCACAATCATTTTTAGCCTATGAAAACTGCACCCGATTTTACCTCAATCACTACGTTCATTTTTGACGTGGACGGCGTGCTTACGGACGGCAGCGTGATCTCCTACGCCAGCGGCGAACATGCCCGCAATTTTTATATAAAAGACGGTTACGCCATCGAAAAGGCCTTGCAGGGGGGGTATAATGTCATCATCATTTCCGGCGGGTTTGAGGAAGGAGTTAAAAACAGGCTTACCTTTTTAGGCGTAAAAGATATTTTTCTGGGCGTAAAGGATAAAATTGCCCTATTTAATACGTACTTGCATGATAAACACCTGAGTAATAGCTCTATTTTGTATATGGGAGATGATATTCCTGATTATAAAATGCTTAAATTGGTAGGATTACCTACCTGCCCCTCCGATGCGGCGCAGGACATTAAAGAGATTTGCACGTATATATCCACCTACCCAGGCGGCAGAGGAGCCGTACGGGACGTTATAGAAAAGGTAATGAAAGCACAGGGAAAATGGCTTAAAGAACAATGGTAACTATTCTTTCTCTTAAGGAAAAATATCGTCTTTCGGTACACCTGCTAAGGCCGGTAAACCTTGTTTTACTGGCAGTTACACAGTTTATTGCAGGAGCCTTTCTCATTAAGACTGATCACTACTTTACCCTTTTCCTACTTATCCTCTCCACCTGCTTTATTACTGCGGCGGGATATATCATTAACGATTATTACGACATCAAGATAGACCTTGTCAACAAGCCGGAAAAGGTAGTAGTGGGCCGGTACCTTTCCCGTAGGGCCGCCATCGCCGCGCATGCCATCTTTAATATAGTAGGGTGCTTCATTGGCTTTTATATCTACTGGAAGCTTGGCGTTCTGTATATGATTGTCTCCTTCGCGCTATGGCTATATTCCCGCAAGCTAAAGAGCCTTCCGTTCCTGGGTAACTTTATAGTGGCAGCGCTTACAGGGCTTTCCGTTTACCTGCCTGCCATCGTATTCCCCGGAAATAACAATCTTGCCCTGGCCTATGCCCTCTTTGCCTTCCTCATCTCCTTTATACGCGAGGTGATAAAAGACGTGGAAGACCTAAAGGGAGACGAGGCCTTTCACCGCCGCACCCTACCCATTGTGCTGGGGGTGCGCACCGTAAAACTTATACTCTACGCTATTATTGCCCTGCTGCTCGGCGATGTGCTGTTACTTGCCGAACACCAGGGGGGGTATTTTATCATCTATTTTATAACATTGGTTACCCTGCCTTCCTTATGGCTGGTAAAATGCTTGTTTGGCGCCGATGAGACCAAAGATTTTACCTACCTCAGTAGGTTGTGTAAACTAATTATGTTCACGGGCGTACTCAGTATGCTTTTTATCTGATAATACTTCTTGTGCCAGTTGGCACAAAGACATAAGTTTAGTTAAACTAACTTAGCAACATAGTAAATAGGCGGGAATAAAACGGGAGGTTGTGCTACCTAAAAAACTACTAGTTGAGGGTAAATCTTACCTGGCAAATAATTTCTCCCTGTTATTTCCCTGTAAATTTTCCTGTTATTCTCTGTAAATTTCTCTGTTTTTATTGACAGTCATGTAAGGTTTTTACTCGTTTTGAAGTTGTGCCAATTGGCACAATACGCCTGTCCGAAAGTGATAAATCATCCCACTGCCGCCGTTCGCTTACGCGTAAGCTTTCGCACAAATGGGACAAAAAGTAGCACAAAAGTATAAGGGTTAACCCAACCTACTCAATCCCCTTGTCCCTCATTTTTATGAATTCGGAATAACGGCGGGTAATGGCAAGTATTAGTCCTACTACTACAAGAAGGGTTCCCAACCACAGCACGTTTATCATGGGTTTTTCTATGGCCTTCAGGATGATGTAATCTTTCTGGGTGGTGTTTACAGCAAAGGTAAATTTACCTTCCACAGGGTCTATGTGCAGAAAGGTAATTTTCAAACCAAGGTCTTCTACTATCTCTGGCACCTGGCCTATCATTTTATCTTTAACCAGTATTAGGTAAGCAGGCCTTGCATAGTATTCCTGCTTGCCCAGCAACCTAAAGTTGGCAGTAACGGCGGCATCTTCGGGCGTTAATTTTACTCCGGGGATAAAGCTGACTTTCTTTACATCCTGTAGTACGGCAATGTAGTCGTTCAGGAATAGTGTATCGCCAATCTTGATAGTATATTCTTCGGCCTTGCTCCACTTGCGTTCCCCATCCGGTGAAGGAATAGATGATACATGGCTGTACAAGTCTCTGTCAAAAAAGCGTTTTATGTCTGGCGAAGCGATAAGCCCCATCTGTGGGTTTACCTGCGCCCGTGGGTAAAGCGTAAACTGTTCATTCCCTTTTTTAAATAACACCTCATAAAAAGTATTTTCGGGATAGATAGTAATAGTATCGCCTTTCTTAAAATAGATATTATCCTTGTAAGATATATCATCCTTTGCAATAGCCTTGTAATCGGTTTCCAGTACCAAAAGCTTTTCTTTAGGCACGTACCCAGGGAAACCTTTAGCCTCTACCCTGGAGCCTTTGTAGGTCAGCTCAAAATCATTCATCTTCTCCACGTCATTCCTCCATAGTAGAATGTTGTCCCGATTCATTTCTGTAGGGAACTCTTTGGAATATAGCAGGCCGGAGGTATTAAGAGAAATTATCCTGGAATAACCGGAGGAAAATAGAATACCGATCAGCATAAGTCCTATGCCGATGTGCGCTACTGCGCCACCGGAAAGCCTGTAGTTGCTTTTTACCACTTCCCAAAAGATTGCTCCGTTGGCTATAATGGTAAATACAGAAGCGGTAACTAATAGTATATAACTGGGCTTGTTTAAGTCTGCAAAATACAATATTACCATAGAAACCACCAGGCTGGCAAGTAGTGGAATAGCGATTGCGTTCCAGAGTTTTTGCTTGTCCATCTTCTTCCACCAGAAGTATTGCCCAATGCCGGACAGCGCCGCAATAAGGATAGCAAACCAGATTTGCCAGTTGCTGTAGTGTTCCTCCTGCTTTACGGGCGGAGCTATGTTGCTTTCTATATTCAGATTCTCCAGGATGGCTTTGTACACAGGTATAGAGGTAGTAGCAATAACTTGGAATGCGGCAAGGCATAATACGGTAGCGCCAATAAATATCCAGAACTCGCGGGAGTAAATAGAGGCTTCGGCCTCCGTACCCGGAATCTTCTTCCAACGGACGATGAGAAGAATTTTAGCAAGGAAAACAAATACCAGTAGATAGATAAGCAACTGCCCTGAAAGCCCCAGGTCAGTGAATGAGTGTACTGAAGAGGAACCTAAAATACCGCTGCGGGTAAGGAAGGTAGAATAGAGTATTAACAGGAAGGTGGTTATAACCAGTATCATTGCCGTCTTTAGGGCCGCCCCGCTGTTACGGAAAATGATCATGGTATGTATGGCGGCGACCAGCACCAGCCAGGGTACATAGACGGCATTCTCCACCGGATCCCAGTTCCAGTAGCCTCCAAAGTTAAGGGTTTCGTAGGCCCAGTAGCCGCCCATAAGTATACCCACCCCTAGCACGGCGGCAGAGAATAAGGCCCAGGGCAGGGCAGGGCGTATCCACTCGGTGTATTTCTTTTTCCATAATCCCGCTATGCAGTAGGAGAATGGAACCAGAGTTGTAGCAAAGCCAAGGAACAGGGTAGGAGGGTGAATGACCATCCAGTAGTTTTGTAACAGGGGATTAAGTCCCGTACCATCAGCAGGCACGTAATCGGGATTGAGCTTGTACACGGGAATATCGCCCATGAAATCTTTAAGTACAATAAAGGGCGAGCTACCTATTTTAATGTCGAGGTAAGGAATTACTACCCCAATAATCATGGAACTTAGAAATACCTGCACAAAGCAGAACACCGTCATTAGTGGGGCCTCCCAGGTTCTGTTTACGGAAATTAAGATGGTTCCTAAAACTACATGCCAGAATATCCAAAGTAAAAAGCTGCCTTCCTGACCTTCCCAGAAACAGGAGATCATATAGTAAACAGGCAGACTGTTGGAGGAATGGCTCCAGGCGTAATGGTATTCGTAATGGTGGTTGTAGATGATGATGAAAAGGCTTGCTACAACTCCTATTACTGATGCGCCGTGTACAAAAAAGGCTATGCGGGCAAAGGTTGCCCAGGAATTATTTAGCCCTTTACTCTGCGCCGATTGGAAGAAGGCGTAAGTGGCAACCAGCGAAGCAATGAAAGAAATAATAACGAACAGATGCCCGAAGTCTCCTACAGCAAATTTAGTCATGGGCAGTTCCGGAAGCTGAGTTCATTTATTGTTTGGCGTTTACGGCCGTCGCCTTTAATTCTTTTTCCTCGTATTTGGAAGGGCATTTCATTAAAATCTGGTCGGCAACAAACTCGTTGTTCTTTACGCAGCCTACTACTACTATTTGTTCGGACTTTTCGAAGTCCTGCGGTTTGGGATGGTAATACACTACCGGGCGTTCTTCCTTATTATTATCTACTAGTAAAAACGTAAAATAATTTGGGTCTGTAACAGGCTCGTAGAGCAGGCCCTCTATTTTTCCGGTAGTGGTGTCTTTTTTTAGCTTGCCTACCACGTGTACCATGTCTTTATCGCCCTCGGCGGCCATTTCGTAAGCTTCTTTAAAAGAAACATAAGCGCTGGCGTCGCCTGCGGTGGATACTATTACCCCAATGGCTACGGCAATGATGACAATACCTATAATGTACGACTTTTTCATTTCTGCGCTCCTCCTTCCAGTTCATCCTCCATCTTCCTTACTTTCCTGTCTAACGTTATAAGGTAAACTAAAATTCCTGAAAATAGTATAGTTACTATTGCCACTACTACATAAATCTTTCCATCCTCGCGAAACTTGTCCGCCATTTGTACTTCTTCGCTGTTACCCTGTGCGCCACCTGCATTTTCCTGTGCAAACAGGGAGAAGGTAAGCGTAAAAAGAAGAACCAAACTTACTATTAACTTTCTCATTATATCTTATTGTATTCCACTTAGTTTATATTCCAGATTTCTCAGCCTTGCCCTTACTGTAGCAATCCATAGGCTCAATAACATAAACCCTAGCACAGCGGGGTAAAACACTAGGCGCATGGTACTATTAAGGTCGTATTGGTTAAAGCCGGGGTTGCCTCCCATACCAGGGTGCAGGGAATCCTGCGCCATGCGGGGCAGCACAAATAGTAACGCCACCAATACCGGAAAGGCAAATATGTTGTAAATGGCGCTTATGCGCGCGCGTTGCTGGTCGTCCGAAAAAGAGCCTCTTAAAACAGAGTAGGCAAGGTATACCAATAAACCTATGGCTGCTGCGTTCAGTTTTGGGTCGCCAACCCAAAAGGTTCCCCAGGTAAATTTGGCCCAAACCATGCCCGTTAATAAGCCCATTATCCCAAAAACGATTCCCGTGTTGGCAGTTTCTACCGCCATGTTATCGTATTTTGCTTTGCCATTCACTAAGTAAAGTATGGAGTAAATTACGGATACCGAAAGGATAAAAATCATCGTAAACCACATAGGCACATGAAAGTACAGGTTGCGAATGGTTTCGTTAAGAATGGGCAACCTGGGTACAGGCAGCAGGAATCCTGCAAAAAGAGTGTAGATTAACAAAATGATAGTCAACACCTTCCACCACGAAAGAACTTTAAACAGACTGGGTTTCATTAGGCAAATTTAGAGGCTATCTCTAACTTCTCCAAAGGTAAGGAAATAGCAAATAGGATACCGCCCCTACCATAATATTTATTGAGGCTACAAGCAAAATTTCATCGTAGCTAACGCTGCGCGCTAACCCGTCCATCGCATTTTTAGATACTTTAATAATAAGAAGTAGCAGGGGAATGATAACAGGGAAGCTAAGTATGGCCATAAGCATGCTGCCGTTACTAGTTTTGGCGGCTATGCCAGAGATCATGGTAAGGGTGAAGGAAAAACCTGCCGCGCCTAGCAGCATGTTAATGATAAACAGCAGTTTATCTTGTACCGGATTGCCAAGCACCAGGCTGTAAAAGCTGAAGCCCAATACAGAAAGCAGCAGCAACAGCATAAAATTATAAGCCATTTTGGAAATGATGGTGGCTTGGGGGCTGGCAAGAGCGTAATAATAAATAAACCTGCCCTGACGCTCTTGTATAAAGCTTTTGGCTACGGCGTTTACCGCGGTAAAAAGCAGGATTATCCAGAAGAGGGCATTCCAGGTGGCGGGGTTAAGTTTACCAGCCCTAGCGCCAAAGCTCATGTAACAAACAAAAACGGTGCAGCCCAGGTACAGCAATATGCCATTAAAGGCAGAACGCTGCCTCCATTCCAGGAGAATTTCTTTATGAATAAGGTGAATAGTTTCGTTAAGGAGTTTTGCCAAAAGACTAGTTTCTGATCTTTTTAATAAATAAAAAGCCGTTTTGTAGTTCAAAAACGCTTGTAAGGTCTTCTGTATCGTTTAAAGCCTCAAAAACAGTGTGATCGTCTTTGTTAACATGGTTTTTTAACAAACTAATAGCATGCTTATAGTTGGCAGGCACATGGCCAACGGGTTGCATAGCTGTAAAGTGGCCGCCGTGTACGTATGGTTTAATTTTATAGGTTTTTCCGTTTATAAAATAATAGGTTACGCAGTCTTCAGAATTGTTGGTTTCTTGTTTTATGTAATCTAAAATTTTACTTATAAACAGGATTTTACTAGTATCTGTTACATGTAGCGAATCGGAAAGCATGGTAATCTCAATAACATGCTGAGACTCCTCCATCAGTTTATTCATCTCCTTATATTCGTTATATTTTTTTACGTGATTATAAGCATGTAAAGAAATAATTGCGCCTGTTATAACAATAAATAAACCTAATATGAAAATTAAAGCTGATTTAATAGTTTGGCCTGATATGTCATTTATTAAGTCACTCATCTTTTTTCTTCTCTTCCGGTTTAAGTGTATCTGCTATCTTTTCGAGGTTGGAGGAAATTAAACTCAAATTGACCATCAGGCTCAATAAAAAACATGCCCCAATAATTACCCCGGAAGAAGCCATAAATAAAATCATTACTTTTTCTACATGTTTAGGAAGAATGTCCCAATGGAAAACAGTATCCGCAATGGCTATTATTAATAAAAAAGAAAGAATGATAATGAGGAGGAAGGAAAGCAGTATGCAGATAGTTTCTATTTTTCGCTTGTTAAACATTTTATCAAATTTTTAAAACAATAAAGCAGCGTTGCGAAGTTCTTTCAAAAATATATACCAATATAGTTGCCGCCGGGTAAATTTAAAATAAAAAGTGATATAAACACTGTATTTATTATACTCTGATAAGGACTCAAATGCAGCTAAGTATAAGAATAGAAATGATTAGGAATTAATCCTTGTAATAAATATTATAAAAACCCTTAAAAAATAACCCCAATGGAAGGAGCGGCGTAAAGCGACATAAATACTTTATTATCACCGGCAACATTGGCTTGCATGCCCAGCATAATATTAGCAATTATCAACTTGGGGATAACAACAACCTGATAACCTACGCCCAACCCACCGCCATAGGGCTTGGGCTTAACGCCTATTTCGCCAGATGGTAGCCCCATGTTTAAAAGCGTATAGGGAACGGCGCTACCATTGAAGTAATTTAACTGGCTATAGGCGATATTGGCTTGTAAGTAGAGGCCTTCCGGGGCTTTGTTCATCAGGTAATATTTAACTGCCAGTTCTGTCCTTAACCCGTTCTGAAAGAAATTGTATTTGGTAGTTTCGTTATTTTGTTCCGGCCTGGTAACTCCCCATTTGCCATATACATTTAGCCCTACCGAAAAACGGGAACTGACAATATACTCCAGTTCAACCCCCACTGTTTTCCAGAAAAAAGCAGGAGAGAATTTTAGGTTAAAACCGGGAACAAGGGTTTTTTCAGTAGGCGCAGGCTCCGAACGCTGCTTTGGTATATTCTCCTCAGCCACATTGTGAAGTTCGTGCTGCGATGGATGATGCGGCTCTGTGGAAGTATGTGGCGTAACCGAGTGATGGGTAGCCTTATGCTTCTTCATTTTTTTATGCCCGGGTTCTGTTTGAGCAAACGAAAAATTTACGCAAAGCAGTAGGATAAAAATTGCCGGAAAAATATAATTATTCTTCAAAGCGTTCATTTGTAAATAACAAAGGCAATTTAATTAACATTTTTCATAAACCAGCATTTTTCTCAATCTACGTAACTATTTCTATCTTTGTTGTATGTTACTGGACAAGATAAAAGAAGTACAAAAAGAAATAGAAGATTTTAAGGTTGAAAGCAAGGAACAACTGGAAAATTTTCGGCTATCGTTCCTAAGCAAGAAAGGTAAAGTGCCCGACCTGTTTAATTTTTTGAAAGACGTGCCCGCTGAGCTAAAAAAGACAATGGGGCAGGAGTTAAACACACTTAAGAATTTTGCGCAGCAAAAGTTTGACCTTCTTCAGGAAACGGTTGAGCAGCAAACAACGACAGATAGTAAACTTGCCATAGACCTGACGCTGCCTGTTATCCCCGATACTATAGGATCAAGGCATCCGCTTTCACTTGTTAGGGAGCGGATTATACAGATATTCGAACGAATGGGCTTCAATCTTTCGGAAGGTCCGGAAATAGAAGACGACTGGCATAACTTTACCGCTTTGAATTTTCCCGAAAACCACCCGGCAAGGGAAATGCAGGATACCTTTTTCCTGCAAAAAAACCCAGACATAGCTTTACGTACGCACACGTCATCGGTACAGGTACGGGTGATGGAAAACCAGAAACCTCCTATACGAACACTCTCACCAGGCAGGGTATTTCGTAATGAGGCCATCTCTGCAAGGGCGCATTGCGTGTTTCACCAGGTAGAGGGTTTATATATTGATAAGCAGGTTAGCTTTGCCGACCTGAAGCAAACCCTGTATCACTTTGTAAAAGAGATGTTTGGCAAGGATATTGAAATGAGGTTCCGTCCGTCTTTTTTCCCGTTTACAGAGCCTAGCGCCGAGATGGACATTACCTGCCTGATTTGTAAAGGCAAAGGCTGCAATATTTGTAAATATTCCGGCTGGGTAGAGATTGGTGGTTCCGGTATGGTTGACCCGAGCGTACTTAGCAATTGCGGCATTAACCCCGATCATTATTCAGGCTTTGCCTTTGGCATGGGTATAGAGCGTATTACCATGTTAAAATACCAGATACGCGACCTGCGCCTGTTTACCGAAAACGACGTGCGATTTTTAAAGCAGTTTACTTCGCAGGGGTAGAGCTTGTAGTTGTTGATTATTTTATTGTTTTGTCAAAGAAGTTTGCTACTAGTCCGTTTTGGCTAAATAGTAGTCCGATTAGGCTAATTCATTATTGCAATTTGTTCTGATTTTTGAGCCATGAAAGCGTACTTATTATATGAAGCCGGAGGAACCGATAAACTGGTTCTAGGCGAAACAGAGAAGCCTACTTTAAAAAGTGGAGAAGTTTTAATCAAGGTAAAAGCCATCGGCATAAACCCAGCCGATGCCATTTATCGTAATACACCCGCATTTATTACCCACATATTCGGCGAAGAGCGGCCAGTAATAATGGGTTGGGATATAGCCGGAGAGGTTGTAGAAAAGTCTGATAATACTGATGGATTTGAGGTAGGCGACGCAGTTTTCGCGCTTTTACAAAATGCTCGCGGTTATGCCGAATTCGTTGCGGTCAATGTAGAGTTGTTAGCTCGTAAACCAGAGAATATTACTTTCGAAGAGGCTGCCGCAGCGCCAATGGCTGGTTTAACAGCATGGCAGCCGCTGGTTCACGGAATGAATATCCAAAAAGGGGACAAAATTCTTATTCATGGGGCGGCAGGCGGCGTGGGCCACTATGCTGTGCAAATAGCCAAATACCTGGGCGCGGAGGTAATTGCAACCTCTTCCGGCAAAAATCACGATTTTGTTATGTCTCTGGGCGCCGATAAACATATCGATTACCAAACTGAAAATTTCTGGGAAGTACTAAAAGATGTCGATTTTGTTTTTGATACTGTCGGAGGAGAAACTTTGGAGCATTCTATTGATGTAACCAAGCCAGGCGGTACTATTATTTCAATTTTGCCTCCCACAAAGGAGGGCCTGATGGCCAAGGCGCAAGAAAAAAACGTAAATTTATCTTTAAGGGCATTGCAATTTAGCGGGCAAGATCTTAGAGCGTTAGCCGATTTATTATCTAAGGGAATAGTAAAGTCATATATAGCTAAAAAATATCCTTTTACAGCTATGGCAGAGGCGCATCAACAAGTAGAAACCCGTCGTACCGCCGGAAAAATAGCGCTTACGATGTTCGCTTTTTAAAGCAGTTTACTTCGCATGGATAGGTATTATAGTGGTTAATAATAAGAGAATTGCAAACTCTTATGTTGGTTTTTTCGTTTTTAGATAGAAATACCCCGTTGTTCTAAGTCTTCCGAAGGAGGACTTAGAAGCTGTAAATGAAAAGAAAAGTCTTGGACTTTTCAAGATGTAAATGAGTACTCTTACTTCGCAGCGCTAGCGCTTAACACCTGCTCTGCTAATAGTTTTATACCCTCTTCAAAAGAGTGCGGCGCGTAACCCAGTTGGTTCACGGCTTTATCAATCACAAAGCCTGTCCGTAATGGGCGCACAGCGGGCTGTTTAAATTTAGAAGAGTCTGTTTTAGTAATAAGCGATTTATCCAGCTTAAAAAAATCAGCAGTTTTAATGGCCATTTCGTAAGGGGTAAGAAAATCCTTGCCCGAAATATTAAATATTCCCGTGGCCTCGTGTTTCATGATCAGGTAGCAGCCCATGGCTAAGTCTTCCGCCAGCGTTGGGGAGCGGAACTGGTCGTCTACCACATTTATATTCTTGCCGTCTTCCAGGCTTTTCTTTACCCATAAAATGATGTTGGAGCGGCTCATGTCGTGGGCAATGCCATATACCAACACCGTGCGGGCAATCGCCCATTTTATTTTACTATTAAGTACTATTTCCTCAGCGGCAAGTTTACTATCGCCATAATAGCTTAACGGGGCTGCTTTTGCATCCTCTTTGTAAGGGCCTTCTTTGCCATCAAAAATAAAGTCGGTAGAAAGGTGTATTAAGAAAGAATTATTTTTTTCCGTAGCTTCGGTAAGGTATTTTACTGCGTCCACATTTTGCTTCCAGCAGGCTTCCTTTTCTGTTTCGCACTGGTCCACATTGGTCATTGCCGCTGTGTGGATGATAAAGTCCGGCTTATATTCTGCTATAGTTTTAGCTACCTGCGTCTCGTCAGTAATGTCCATAGAAACGTATGTATATCCTTTGTTCTCCGGCAGGCGGTTAGCGCCCCTGGCTGTCGCTATCAACTGGTAGTCACTATCTGTTAATAGTAACTGTACCAGTTTTTGCCCCAGCAGGCCGTTAGAGCCTGTTACTAAAACTTTTTTTGCCATGTTAGTTTTGCGGGTAAGTATAACCGTACATTTTAGAAATAGCCGACTTTTTCATCTTCTTCACAGTCACAGTCATGGGTATGTCTGTTTTTGGCTTGTCGCGGTAGTCTTTTTCAGCTTTGCCTATTTTATCAATCACGTCAAAACCGTCAATAGTTTGCCCAAAAACGGTGTAGCCTCTGTCCAGAGAAGGGGTGCCGCTGTGGTTTTCTACGATGTAAAACTGAGAGCCGCTGGATTCTTTTTTAGGGTTTGCCTGGTCTCCCAAACGGGCCGCCGCTAAAGCGCCATACACGTGTTTCAGTTTAGGGTTAAACTCAGCGGGAATTGTATAGCCCGGGCCGCCCTGTCCGTCATTGTTAGGGTCTTTGTCTTTGGAGTTAGGGTCTCCGCCTTGTATCATAAAACCGTCAATAACGCGGTGGAATGTAGTGCCGTTATAAAAACCAGACTGCGCCAGTTTTATAAAGTTTTCTTTGTGTTTAGGAGTTTCATCGTAAAGGACAAGCACAATGTTTCCCAACTCTGTGGAGATAGTTACTACGTAATCATCTCCCTCTGGAGCTTGTGGTTGTTTGTTATCCTGGGCAAATGATAATGACAAGGATGTAATAATAAATAAAAAGAATAATGTTACCTTTTTCATTTTTTTAATTCTGCTAAAATTTTGTCTGCGCCTAAATTTAAAACTTTTTCTGCAAGTTGTTTTCCTAATTGTTCGGCCTCTTCTTTTTTGCCTGTTAAGCTTTCGCGAATCAGTTGTTTACCGTCAAGGCTTATCACGCCGCCGGTAATGGTTATTGTATCGCCTTCCAGGTTAGCCAGTCCAAATACGGGAATACTGCAACCGCCCTGCAAAGTTCTCAAAAAACTTCGTTCTGTCAAGAGGCAATATTCTGTATCAACATGATTTATGATTTGCCTAATGGTTTTTCTCTTTTCCTCGGGTACATTCAGGGAAGACTCTATAGCAATGCTTCCCTGCCCAACCGCCGGGGTAAATACATCTAGCGGAAGTTTTTGAACGATAAAATTATTGTAATCCATGCGGTGTACGCCTGCATAAGCCAAAATCATGGCCTCGTACTTTCCTTCCTCCATTTTCCGCATCCGCGTTTGCAGGTTACCCCGCGCCTCGGTAGTATATATATTGGGAAAATAATGTTTTAACAAAGCCTTGCGGCGGGTAGAGGAGGTGCCTACCAGCGCCCCATCGTTGCTCAACGAAAAACTTTTATCAAAGCTTACCAGCACGTCGTTGCTTAGCTCCCGTTCTGTAAAGGCAATAATGTCCAGCTCTTCTCCCAGCTCGCTTTGCATGTCTTTGGCGCTGTGTACGGCAATATCAATCTCTCCGGTTTTAAGCCGCTCTTCCAATTCTTCAGTAAATAATCCTTTTGTTCCTATTGCTGCAAAAGGAGCATTAAGTACTTTGTCCCCTTTGGTTTCCATAGTAATTAGTTCCGTTTTCCAGCCATTTTCATTCAATAACCCGGCTATGTAATGGGTTTGCCAAAGGGCAAGGGGGCTGCTACGGGAGCCTATTTTAATTTTTTGCTCCATGAGCGCTAACCCTCCGTTCTATGTATTCTATTATTTTTCCTGCAATATCAATCTTGGTAATAGTTTCTATACCTTCTAATCCCGGCGAGGAGTTTACTTCCAGGATAAGCGGCCCTCTGTCGGATTGCAGCATGTCCACACCCGCTATGCTAAGGCGCATGGCCCGCGCGGCTTTTTGGGCTGCTGTTTTCTCATCTTGGGTAAGTTCTATTACCGTGCCTTTACCGCCCCTGTGTAGGTTAGAGCGAAATTCTCCTTCTTTGCCTTTTCTTTTTATAGCTCCTACTACTTCGCCGTCTATTACAAAAGCCCTTATATCCGCCCCATTAGATTCTTTTACAAATTCCTGTATTAGTATGTCTGCCTCCAGCCCATAAAATGCCTCTATTACAGAGGTGGCAGCTTTTTTAGTTTCGGCAAGTACTACCCCTATGCCCTGTGTTCCTTCTAATAGTTTTATTACCAATGGCGCCCCGCCCACCTGGTGTATCAGGTTTTCCGTTTCGGAAGACTGGCTGGCAAAAACGGTTTTGGGTATGCCTACGCCTGCTTTGCAAAGCACTTGCAAAGAGCGCAGCTTATCGCGCGAGCGCACAATGGCCTGCGAGCTGTTAGCGCTAAACACTTGCATCATTTCGAACTGCCTTACTATGGCGGTGCCATAAAATGTAACGGATGCGCCAATGCGAGGTATAACGGCGTCTATGTTTTTTATAGGCTCTCCTTTGTAATGCAGGGTGGGATTGCCTTCTTCTATGCCCACATAGCATTTCATGTGGTCAATTACCCGCACAGAATGTCCATGCGCTTTGGCGGCATTTACCAGGCTTATGGTTGAATATAAGTCTGGGTTACGAGATAATATAGCTAGTTGCATTACTGTTTGTTTCTTTTTTTCTTCAGTTTGTATTTGTACGATAAATTGAACCTGGAGACATCTACTATTAGATGTGCGTCGCGAAGCAGCTTCCTTCCTAAAAGTACAGGGTGTTTCATGTTAGACCTGTCGGAAAGTGAAAACTCTGTCTCCAGTTTTTTTCTAAAAATGGTTATTCTGGTTTTAATTACAAATCTTTTTTCTATTTGCCCAAACGAATTTTTTATATCCCGTTCGTCAAAATCTTTTGTTTCAAATTCCCTTCCCTTCAACTGTTCTCCCAAATCAAAAATTTTAAAACGCAACAATTCGTTGTTTTCGCCTGCCAGCGTAACGCTGGAGCAGTGAATGGAACTGGTGTAAGCGCCGGTGTCAATTTTAGCGCTTATGTTACGAATCTGGAAATCGGGAAGATCAACCTTGTCTGTTCTGCCTATAAATCTCTTATCCCCAATCTTTCTCATATTACGGGTTTTTCAAAACGGATGAAATATAGAGAGAAATATCTAAAAAAAGGATTTTTGCGTTGGCGTTTCTTTCCAGGTGGTAATGTGCCTTGTTTAGTTCTTTAGAAATGCGCTCAATTTTTTCGTTGTCCAAAATTTTAGAGAATCCTTCAATAAACTTCAAATCCTCGTCCTGTAAACGCAATAGTTTGCCGCCATGGTATTTAAAAATAAGGGCCTCACGTAATATATTTAGCCCATAGGTAATCAGGTTCTTTTGCGCTTCTTTACCCAATGCATGGAACTGCTCGCTCCAGTTAACCAGTTCTACAAGGTTATTTTTCTTGAAGCAGCTACGCATCCAGTCCCTAAAAATCTGGTGGTTATCTTCTTCGGTTTCCTTCATTAGGCGGAGGGCTTCGTTAAAGTTGCCATCTGCTAAATAGGCCAAGCGCTTAGCTTGTTTCTCTTCCACTTTATGGGTATTAATCAACCCTTTGCAAATCTCTTCATCCGTAAACGGGGGCACATTCACCAGTTGGGTACGCGAAAGAATGGTGGTAAGCAATTTTTCAGAATTATTAGAAACCAACAGAAATATAGTCTTGTAAGGCGGCTCTTCCAGTATTTTAAGTATGGCGTTGGCCGCAGAAGGATTCATAAACTCGGGTAGCCACAGAATAAGGACTTTGTATTCCGCCTCAAAGGATTTCAGAACTAGTGATTTGATGATGTTGCGGCTTTCTTCTACCGATATATTGGGTTGTTTATTTTCTGAGCCTATAAAATTTGTCCAGTTGTTAATATCGCCATAAGGGTTTTGCAGCACAAAGCTTCTCCATTCCTTCATAAGCAGGTTACTTAAAGGGTCTTTGGCTACGTTTTTGGTGGTAGTAACCGGAAAAGCAAAATGCAGGTCGGGGTGGATGAGCTTATTGTATTTGGAGCAGGAGGGGCAAACGCCGCAGGCGTCGTCTTCCACTTTGTTTTCGCAATTAATATAGGTGGCATAGGCCAAGGCCAGGGCAAGATTGCCGCTGCCCGGCGTGCCCAAAAAAAGCTGGGCATGAGCAATATGATTGTTCTTTACGGATTGAATAAGCGTAGTCCTTATTCGCTGCAAACCTGGTAGTTCTGAAAAAAGCACTTTTAGAGGTTAGTTAACTTTTGCCCAAAGCGAAATTAAAATTAAAATCCGATTACTTAACGGTTGGGTAAAAAATATTAAATTAAAACCCGATGGACTAACGAACTCCTCACGCAGTTGCTCGCGTCCTCGCGAGTGACCTTTAAAAATAAAAAACGTTAATTATATTTATTCGGCAAATTACAATAAGTATGTCTGAATTAAGAAAATCTAATACAGATTATTCCTGTTTTCTCATGCTATTCTCAGTATACGCCTACAACAATTATGAGAACCTTATTATTAATAACTTTTATGGTTTTTTATTCTATGACTATAAAAGCGCTAAACACAGACAAAATGGAAACTAAACAAACAGATTCAACTGCCATTGCACAGGCATTGGAAAACTATTATTTTAAAGGTATATATAAAGGAGATATACATACATTGGGCCATATATTTAGCAAGGGTACTTTATTATTTGGCGATGTAAAAGGGCAGCCTTATGCTAAGACCTTAGATGAATATCTGGATGGCGTAGGGCGCCGCCAAAGTCCCAAAGACTCTGGCAAGCCATTTAAAGGAACTATCATTTCTATTAAAGTAGTAAATTCTATTGCTGTAGCGGAAGTAGAAGTGAAAATGTATGAGTTTATTTATCATGAATTTTTGTCGTTTCATAAATTGGAAGACAAATGGCTAATAGTTAATAAAATGATTAGCGACGTAAGTAAATAGACTTAAGCGGTTCCTCGCGTCCCCACGAATGGCCTATGCAAAACAGCTACAATTTTTAAATTCGCAACAATACTTTGTGCTACTTATATTTCCTTCTTTAACGCTAAACTTTTTGCTTTATAGTTTTGTTCTACTACTAACACGGGATCAAACTCTTCGTGCCAATTGGCACAACAAAAATCTTCAAAAAACGGGCAAAAAACATACATGGCCCAAAAATTACAGTCTAAGAAAACAATGACAAAACAATGCCATAACAATGACATAACAATGACATAGCAATGTGTTAATACTGTGTTATGTAAGTTTTCCTCTCAACTAGTAGTTTTTTACATAGCACAAACCCCAGGCCTGTCCTCCATTAATAAGTAAATTGTAGATTAATTATTATTCTGATACTATGACGCGAGGCATTAAAATTACCAGTACTACATTGGTACAAACACCTGTAAAAATGCTGCTTATGCTACAATGCAGTTTCAATAATCTCGTCCTTAAAAGTATACAGTTTTGGTACGGGTTGTTTGCGCTGCCTAAAGTATTCCTGGTAATGCGGGGCAAAGTTAAAACGGGCTTCTACCACTTCATTATAGGCGTTGTTAATGCCCAGCAGCAGTTCACAGGCTTCTCTAACGCCATGCTCCTGTCCTTCGGCGGCAGTAATGTAGTCGCACAGTTTACAGTCTTTCACATACTGCGTAAACAACGGAGAGGCCCTCCGGCGTATCATTATGCGTAGGCCGCATACCTTTGCCATCGAAAGGTCGGTAACATCGTCAAAAAAACAGGCAATATGTTGGGGTATTATTTTATAAACTTCGCCAAGGTGCTCTATAGCGGTCGATTTATCTTTTACATGAAAATACACCGCGTCAAAATTTTCGCGGCGGGCAAAGTCGATTGCCGTTTTGTTGTTTTCTCCAGTAATAATAGCTGTAAAGGGTAAGTCGTTGTTACGGCGCCAGTAGTCGAACCGGAGGAGATTAATCCCCATAGAAGTTGCCTCAGAAAAGGAGGCCGGAGATTCGGATGATTTAGAGCCATCATTAAAAACGCCGTCCCAGTCGAAGACAAAAGCCTTAACCGAAGACAGCGTTTTTTTAATATCAGATATCGGAGTTATAAACTCTCCGCCTAATGCCTCAAAGGTATGGGCAAGGGCCTCCACTAGCCTACCAAGCCCATTTTAACAAAGTCCTGTATGTCTAGCATACCAACGGGTAGGTTATCTTCCAGGACTAGTATGTTGTCTACTTGTTTTTCTTTAAATATGTTTACCGCTTCGTATAGTAAAGCCTCTGCATTTATTGATATTGGCTCTTTGTATTGGAAATCCGACATTTTGTAATCCTTAATAGCTTTGCCGTTGGCAGTAATCGTTCTTCTAATATCCCCGTCGGTAAAAATACCTTTTACTTTAAGGCTGTCGTTTTCTACTACCGTTACAGAACCCAGTTTAGATTCGTTCATCTGCACAATAGCGTCCAACAGGCTTTGGCTGGCTTTTACTATTGGGTTCAGGTTTCTTATTACGTCCTTCACCTTTACGGTCATTAACCTAGTGTGCTCCACAAACTGGTCGGTGCCCACTTTAGTAAGGTGGTTCTCCGTCAATTTCTTCATTACGCTCCATGGGGCGGTGATAGTATGCACGCCAATGTTTAAAGCATTACGCACATGCTCTGCATGGCGTACAGAAGAAAACATGATTTTGCTATTGTAATTGTACTTTTCTACTACCTCTACGCATTGCAACACCAGCTCCAGGGCATCCATGCCCTGGTCTTGTAACCTGCCTACCAGCGGGCACACATAAGTGGCCCCTGCCTGCATCGCCATATAGGCCTGGTTTAGCGTATATACCAAGTGTACGTTTACTAGTAGCCCTTTATCCCGAAGTCTTTTGCAGGCTTGTATACCCACATTAGAAACCGGTATTTTAAAAACAGTTTTGTCTTTAGAAAGTCCCAGGCCAAGCAAACGTTCCGCCTCTGCTACTATCTCATCCGCCGTGTCGCCCAATGCCTCTATCTGCAATACAGGAACCATTTTAGATAATTTCACGATGGTTTCGTCCACGTTCACAATGCCATGCCTGTGCATAAAGGTGGGCGTAGTAGTAAGTCCCGTTAAAATGCCAAGCTTAAAGGCTTCTTCAATTTCTTTTATATCTGCCGAATCCAGGTATAGTTCCATAAATATTTATTGTGGTGTTTTATATTAATAATTAGCTGTTACTATTTCATTCTCAAATTTGCGGGCTATGGCGTGCAACTCCAGCAGGGGTTTAATAAACTCCTCTATTTTGCTAAGGTACAACTGGCTTGCCGCGTCGCACAAGGCTTCCGGCGGGTTAGGGTGCGCCTCTAAAAATATGCCGTCCACCCCAGCCGCTACGCCAGCTCTGGCAATAGTAGGCAACAGTTCCCTGGTTCCTCCGCGTGGGTCGGAACTTGGTATGCCGTATTTACGGATGGAGTGTGTAATGTCGAACACTACCGGGTAACCTGTTTTGCGTAAGTAGTAAAAACTTCTGGGGTCAACAATAAGGTCGTTGTAGCCAAAGGTATAGCCGCGTTCTGTTACTATTACATTTTTATTACCGGCATCCAATACTTTCTGCACTGGTTTTATCATATTATCCGGGGCAAGAAACTGTCCGTGTTTAATGTTAACGGTTTTACCGGTTCTGGCGGCCTGCTCTATAAGGTCGGTTTGCATACACAGGTAGGCAGGTATTTGCAATACATCCAGCACCTCTGCGGAAAGCGTTACCTGCTCCGGGTAATGCACGTCAGACAATACAGGCAATTCAAACTGTTCTTTTATCTTTTTAAGTAACGCAATCCCTTTTTCAATTCCCGGCCCTTTGTAAAAAGCCGAAGAACTGCGGTTATCCTTTTGGAAGGAAGATTTAAATATAAGAGGGAGTTTAAGGCGTATAGACATTTCCTTTAGCTTTTCCGCCGTATGCATCATTAAAGATTCCTCTTCTATAACGCAAGGGCCTGCTATCAAGAACAATTCATCAGCTCCGCATACTACATCGCCTACTCTAACATGGTTAAGACTCATATACTAAGTAAAATCGGGTTTATTTCAATACAGACAACAAGGTATGTGGGCGCAATTTTAAGAATATTTTATGAATTGTACTAATTCTGACCAGTACGAGCCAAATGATATAACTTTGCTTTTAAAATGGTTAAAGAACTGCTATAATTATTTCAAAATACTATAGTACAGCTATTTATACCATTAATTAGAATTACTAAAAGATGTCTGTAACCCAGCTTAAACTGTTTATAAAGCATTAAAACCAATGCAAAAATGATGATTTGATTTGTTTTTACCGATAAATTAGCTTTTTTTAGCCTATTGAATAGTTAACCTTAATATTTTTAAAAATAATCCTTTATGAGAAAAATTTTCCTTTCAGGTTTAGTTGCCCTTCTAATCTGGTCTTGTTCTTCCGAAAAAAAGAAAGATGCAGGTGAAATTATTAGCGATACCCCTCCGATTGATACTTTTGACGTTACCATCCCTGCGGGCAAGTCGTACCAGGTTTTTCTTGAATATTATAATAAAAAGGAAAACGATATGGACAGCGCCTGGGTGGAACTACTGATACAGGACCCTAACGTAGGAAAGAACCAACTCTTTAAGTTACTACAAGACGGCAAACCGGTTTCTACTGATGTGATTAAAAGTGAAAAAGAAAATACGGTACAATTTATAATTACCAAATGGCCGTTTGAAAAAATAAATAGTCTTACCCCGGGACAGGAAGTTGATTGTGACGACCTGGAAGCCTCTGAAGTATCTACCAACGGCGATACTTTAAAACTAGATGTGCTCCAGTACTGTTACGTAGCCGATACCAGCAAAGTAAGCGATAGTACAGGCACTATGGCAATTGCTGAACGTTTACTGCAAATAAAAATAATATTGCAGCAGTAAATGATTTTTATATTAAAATAAAAAGCCCTCTAATAACCAGGGGGCTTTTTTATTTTAATCAATATGATCTCAAAATCGTTAATCCTGTTTTACGACTTTAATACTGCTTTGGCCGGTTGATGTATTTACCTGTAGCATATACACTCCATTTCCTAAACCGCTTCCATCAATAGTAGTAATTCCACCCGGGTTCACGGTTATTTTTTTAACCAAGCGGCCCCTTACGTCCAGCAGGCTCATGCTGGCATTGCTAAAACCTTGCGGAAACTGCACATTAAAGGTGTCCGTAAACGGATTTGGATACACGCTAACAGCCGCTGTGTTTGCCGGGCTGGTTACAGAAGTTACCATGCTTTTAGTAGCCAGTATCAAATCGGGTTTTTCGTTCACAGTTAAAGTTACCTGCCCGCCGGTTACGGTCAATGGCGTTTGCACACCCAGAGTATCTCCATTCGTCAACTCTATATTAGCGGCTGCTGTAAGTGGAGAAGGTAGCGTAAACTGGTAGTTACTTATGGTAGCGTCTGTACGGGTTGGCGACCATACGGCATAAATAATACTGTCCGTTGGGTTAGACGCCTTTGTGAATGAATAAACAAGTACGCCAGGATTACCTGATGAAACTTGGCCTGCAAACTGGTATCCTGTAAGTCTTTTTCTAAATGTATACAAATAGTACCACGATTGCTTTTTGGTATATGGGGCATATCCTCCGTTGCTTACTCCGGGGGTAACAAGGCCTGAACTGCTAAATTTGGTATAGCTTGTCTCGTCAACATCGGGCAGCATAAACATGTGGGCCTTGTCCGCTCCGCCGGCGGCTATGGCAAGGTAAGAGCGGATAAGCCAGCGGGCCTGCGTTTCCCAGTTAGTTGCAGTTCCTATGGCAGGGGCCGCCTGTACCGAATTAGGATTGGTATCGTAGCCAAATTCAGAAATCCATACTGGTTTTCCAGGCAAATTTTTATTTCGGAAAGCTACTACTGTCGCCACCTTCTGCTGAAGAGAATCCTGTTCCGGGGAATAAGCCTGGGTTTGGGTTGCTCCCTGTCCTCCGCCATCGTTAGAGTAATGGTGGAAGTTTAGCACATCGGCAGGGAAAGTTCCATTCCTTACCGTATTAGCATTTGCCCAAAATAACATTACACTCATATAGGCGGTATCAGCATTTGCCAGGCCAGCCATTACCATATTCATGGTTGGGTCGGCATTTTTTACGCCAAAAGTTGTTCCCATTGTGCCTTTATGCCCGTCGTAATCAGCGCTGCACATGGCTGCAAATTGGAAAGGGGTAAAATAAGCGGTGTCGCTAAACCAGTTCTTGTCCGGTTCGTTCCAGTTCTCTATGTAGTTAAGATAGCCTAAACCAGTAAGCAGGGCGTTCGCGGATTGTAGTTTTAAGTTTGATATAGGCACAGCAGTAGACCCATAACGGGCGGTATACTGATACATCCAGTCGGCGTGTTCGGGGTAGGAGGCCGCGTTTTCGGGGTCTTTATTACCTCTTATTGGCCTGTTACTATTATTTGCGCCAGGGTTAAACGCTAACATGTAAGGCGCATCGTACTGCAAATCGGGCGAAACCGTAGTTCCCTCTGCTTTGGTTCTACCGTAAAACGCGTCAAAATTCCAGCCGCTTACCCAGCTGGGGTTCCAGCCGTAAAGGTTAAATGGAAAACCAATATAGCCAAGATCTGTATTGCCTTCGTCCCAGCCCCAATTGTGGTATTCCCGTAACTGCTTCACTACTTTGTTCAGGCTGTCAGGTATATCGTTAAAAGTATTTATTCCTATAAAGTCTTCCATCAAAGGCTTGGGTACAGTCACTTGGAGTGGGGGAGTAATTGTAACAGCCTTGGATAATGTTCCATACAAAACAATTTGCGCAATAAGTGAACCCGGGCGTACAAACTTGAAAAGAAGGTAGCGGGTAGTAACGCTTGTTAGCGTATAACCTCTCCAGGAATTATACTGATTGGTGGTCATTGCAATTTCGGCACTCCAATTGCCTGGCGTTCCAGAGCTTACATATATGGAGTCATTGTTCTGAACGTCGTACATATAAACATTAGTGAGGTCGTATATGCCCTTCAGGTCTATTACTATTTCAAGGGGGTAATAAATCTGGGTGCTTGTTCCATAACTAAAATAGCCGGTAGGAGAGCCGGCAGTAGCAGGGCTGTTTAGCGGGTCGCCTGAAAGAGCTTGCTGGCTTACTAGTACATTAGCGTTTCCTACTAAAGTAGCATTAATTACGTTACTGGAATCTAGCGCTATTTTTTGAGCGTTGATGTAACTTGCCAATGGCATAAGGCACAGGGTTAAGATTAGAGTTATTTTTTTCATTTCCTTAGCTTACACACTATGTACTATTAAATAAAAAGGTTACACCTTCTATAAATATACAGATTTCAGCCAAAAAATCAAAACTTATTGAGCTTTAGTTTTGCAACTGAATAGATTGGTATTCCTATTAAAGTAATAATAAGTCCGGGCCAGGTATAGTTGGGTTTATAACAAATTAGTAAAATGCAAAAAGTAATACCCGCTATAATATACAATGCCGGAAGTACAGGGTAGGCAAATGCCTTATATGGCCTTTCTATACTGGGCGCTCGTTTGCGCAATACCATAATACCAACTACGGTAAGCACATAAAACAATACCACTACAAAAGAGACCATATCCAATAGGTCGCCATACTTGCCGCTTAAACACCAGGCAGAAGCCAGCAAACATTGTGCCCACAGCGCCCACTGTGGAACGCTATAACGGTTTAGCTCGCCTGCCTTCTTAAAAAACAAACCATCTTTGGCCATAGTGTAGTAAACCCTCGCACCTGCTAAAATAAGTCCATTATTACAACCAAAAGTCGATACCATAATCAAAACAGCTATAATAGCTGTTCCTGCATTCCCAAAGATTGCCTGCGAGGCAGCCACCCCTACCCTGTCTTTCTCTGCAAAAGCAATGGCATCCAATGGTAAAACAGAAAGGTACATCAGGTTGGTAAGCGTATAAATGGCGGCTACCACAAGCGTACCCAGCAACAAGCTTAACCCGATATTACGTTTAGGGTTTTTGATCTCCCCTGCAATAAAGGTAACGTTGTTCCAGGCGTCGCTGCTAAAAATAGAGCCTACCATTGCGGCGGCAATAGCGCCTAAGCCACCGACTATACTGTAATTTATAGTACTATTAAACGGATGCAGCTTCCAACCATTCTGCCAGTTGGCGTTCCATATCCCTTGCTTCATGAATACAAATCCAAAAATAATTAACCCAAAAAGACTTAGGATTTTAGTGAATGTAAAGACGTTCTGGATACGTTTACCCACCTCTATGCCTCTGCTATTAACAAAGGTGAGCAAAACTATGCTGGCAATAGATAGTAACTGCGCCGCAGAGATTCTTATAAATCCTAGATTTAATAATATAATATCTTCGCTAAAGCCAGGAATAAGATAGGCGGTAAATTTGGAGAAGGCCACGCCCACTGCGGCAATGGTTCCTGTTTGTATAACGGCAAAGAAGCTCCAGCCATACAAAAAAGCCAGCAGGGGATGGTACGCTTCTTTAAGGTACACGTACTGCCCGCCCGCTTTGGGGAACATGCCACTAAGTTCGCCATAGCTTAATGCCGCCATTGTGGTCATTAACCCCGTTATAACCCAAACCAATACCAGCCAACCTGCGCTGCCCACATTGCGGACAATATCTGCGCTAACTATAAATATCCCCGAACCAATCATAGAGCCCGCTACAATCATTGTAGCGTCCCATAAGCTTAGGGTGGGTTTAAAGTTGGGTGCGGGCATATATAACGTTAAGAAAATGTTAAGATTTTCTGTACTTTAAAACCGGCAGGCAATTTATTTCCATACCAAAACCAACATTCCAATAAATATTAACCCGGCCCCTAAAAGGATTTTAAGTGTAACGGGTTCTTTTAAAATAATAAAAGATAAAGTTAGGGTAATAACTATACTTGCTTTATCTATGGCCGCTACGTAAGATACCAGCCCATCCTTCATAGCCCTGTAATAAAAGAGCCAGCTTAATGTTGTAGTAATTCCTGAACATACTAGCAATAATAACTCCGTAGTGGTTAGCGAAGAAAAGCCTTTAATCTTATCAGTAAAAATGTTAATTGAGGCTATAAGTATAAAGATAGTGGTAGTGCGGATGCCCAGTCCCAAGTCGGGATGAATGTTTTGTAACCCGTACTTGGCCAATACAGATGTTAAGCCTGCAAAAATCATAGAAAGAATTGCGTAAATAATCCAGGTTTCCATGGGCAAATATTGATTTTTTTCTTTTTGTTTAAGTTAATATAAAAACAACAAACCAGCTTTTAGTATAATAAAATACCGGCAAATTGGATTATAATTTACTTACTGCCTATTTGTTATATTTTAGAAAATTTAAATCTTGTTATAGCTCTACTTCTGCCTTCAAAATGAAAAAATGTCATTCTGCAATTAAAAATGACATTTTTTCATTCGAAATGACACAATTTTTGCCTTGGCATTCGTTTTGTTTTGCCGAGAACAGAGTTTAAAAGGAAGTGATTATAAGTTTATTTTTATATTTATAAAATTTTTTAAAATCAGTACTTAAAAAACGTAATAAAACGAAGTTATTAAGATGGAAATTCTACAAACGAACCAGTCGTCCGTAACCGACATCAAAGAACTAAATGAAAGAATACAACGCGAAAGCGCTTTTGTAGATTTATTAATGATGGAATTAGCCAAAGTAATCGTAGGCCAAAAATACATGGTTGAGCGATTGCTAATAGGCATTCTATCCAGCGGGCATATTTTGTTGGAAGGCGTACCCGGATTAGCCAAAACACTGGCCATTAAATCGCTGGCTTCCTGCGTAAAAGCCAAGTTTAGCAGAATTCAGTTCACACCGGATCTATTGCCTGCCGACTTAATAGGAACTCTGATTTATAACCAGAAAACAGAAGAATTTACCGTACGTAAGGGGCCTATATTTGCCAACTTTATTCTGGCGGATGAAATAAACAGGGCCCCGGCCAAAGTGCAAAGCGCTTTGCTGGAAGCCATGCAGGAACGCCAGGTAACTATAGGCGACACCACCTTTCCTTTGGAAGAGCCTTTCCTGGTGTTAGCTACTCAAAACCCTATTGACCAGGAAGGAACATATACTCTACCAGAAGCCCAGGTTGACCGTTTTATGCTCAAGGTAATTATCGGCTACCCAAGCCTGGAAGAGGAAAGACTTATTATTCGCCAGAACCTTGCCGAAAGTTTCCAGAAGGTGCAAGCCCTTGTTAACCCGGAGGAAATCATAAAAGCCAGAAAGCTGGTGAAAGAAGTATATATGGATGAAAAAATTGAGAAGTATATCCTTGACATTATATTCGCTACCCGTTTCCCTAAAAACTACAATTTAAATAGCCTTACTCCGCTTATTAATTATGGCGCATCTCCCCGTGCCAGCATTAACCTGGCCCTGGCAGCTAAAGCTTATGCTTTTATAAAGCGCAGGGGTTATGTAATCCCCGAAGACGTAAGGGCGATTTGCCACGACGTATTAAGGCACAGAATAGGCATTACCTACGAGGCGGAAGCCGAAAATAAAACCTCTACTGATATTATTAACGACATACTAAACGCCATAGAAGTACCTTAGCAGATATGGAAACCACAGAGCTTCTTAAAAAAATAAGGAAAGTTGAGATTAAAAGCAGAGGGCTCTCCAATAACATTTTTGCCGGTGAGTTCCATAGCGCTTTTAAAGGCAGAGGTATGTCCTTTAGCGAGGTGCGCGAATACCAACATGGCGACGATATAAGAACAATTGACTGGAACGTAACCGCCCGCTTTAATCACCCTTATGTAAAAACATTTGAGGAAGAACGGGAACTGGTAGTAATGCTGATTGTAGATATTAGCGCCTCTGAAGACTTTGGAACGGCCAAGCAATTCAAGAAAGACCTGTTAACCGAACTCTGCGCTGTGTTGGCATTCTCTGCCATGCAAAACAACGACAAAATAGGCATGATACTATTTAGCGATAAGGTGGAAAAATTTATTCCTCCTAAAAAAGGGCGGACACACATACTTAAAATTATTAGGGAACTTATAGAGTTTAAGCCATCGTCAAAGGGGACAAACATTGCCAGGGGGCTTCAGTACTTTACTACCATGATCAGAAAGAAAAGTATAGCTTTTGTTATTTCTGATTTTATGAACCAGGGTTTTGAAGACGCTATAAAAATAGCTTGTAAAAAGCACGATTTAGTAGCCATCCGCCTTTTTGACCAGCGGGAAACTCAATTACCCAACATGGGACTAATAAAACTACAGGATGCTGAAACCGGTTCGGAGTTGTGGGTTGACAGTTCTGACAAGCAAACAAGAAACAGATACAACCAATGGTGGCAGGAAAAGGATAAGTACCTCAATAATTTTTTCGCACAGAATAAAATAGACGCCGTACAACTAAGAACCGACCAGCCTTATGTGCAACCGCTGATGCAACTATTCAAAAAAAGAGAAAAGAGACATTAATTAAATGGCACCATCGCTAACTTATAGTAATATTTTTTTAAAAGTATTTTTTTGCTTTATCTGTTATTGCTTCAGCGCTTCTTTTTGTCTTGCACAGATAAGCGCCACCGCAGAGTTAGACACCAACGTCATTAAACTGGGAGACCAGGTTAATTTAACGTTATACTTGCAATATCCTAACGAAAAAGGAGCCGTAACCATTACCTGGCCTGTAATTAAAGATACCATTGTTGAGCATATAGAACTGGTAAGTAAAACAAAGGCGGACACCAGCATAGACACTACCACCAATACTTCCATAATAAAACAAAAGCTTACCATTACCTCGTTCGATTCCGGGTATTATGTTATTCCGCCATTTACATTTTACTATCAGTCAATTCTAGATACTACTCATTACAAAGTCGAATCCGAACCGTTACTACTTAAAGTTAAAACTATACCTGTAGATACTACCAAAGACTTCAAAGATATTAAGCCTCCGCTGGAGGTTCCGTTTACTTTACAGGAAGCCCTGCCCTATATTTTGGGAGGCTTGGCGGTTATAGTTGCAGGTTTCCTTATTTACTGGCTGATAAAGAAATTCAGGAAACGTAAAACCAAAGAGATTGTTCCCTCTAAGCCAACCCGTCCCGCCCATGAAATAGCTCTGGAAGCATTGGATGCGTTGGACAAAGAAAAGCTCTGGCAACAGGGCAATTACAAACTGTACCACTCGACCCTGTCTGATATTGTTAGAACCTATATTGAACACCGCTATGATATTAAAGCGATGGAACTACCTACGGACGAAACATTGGTAAGCCTGAGGACAAGGTTAGGAAGTCCGATAATGAAAGAAAAGCTAAGGGAAATGCTTGTTCTTGCCGATTTGGTTAAGTTCGCCAAAAACCAACCGTTGGGTGTAGAAAATGAGATGAGCCTTAAAAACGCTTACGACTTTATAAACGCCACCAAATTGGCTGCAACTGCAAGCGCCGAGGGAAAGGAGGATATTAAAGAATGATAAACTTTAACTATACGTTTGCTTATCCTGAATTCTTTTACCTGTTTCTTATACTACCTGTTCTACTATTCTGGTATTGGAGGTATTCCGGCAAGCAATTTGCAGAATTAAAATTCTCCAGCCTTGACGCTTTTAAGGGTTATAAACCAACCTGGAAACAACGACTAAGGCACCTGCTAATAGTATTTCGAATTCTGGGCATTAGCGCTCTCATCATCGCGCTGGCAAGGCCGCAGTCTAACTCAAGCGGACAGAATATGTTTACGGAAGGTATTGATATTATGCTGTGCCTGGATGTTTCTCCCAGCATGCTTGCCGAAGACTTTAAACCCAATCGGATAGAAGCTGCAAAAAAAATAGCTATTAGTTTTGTAGAAAGCCGCCCCAACGACCGCATAGGGTTGGTAATATTTTCCGGGGAGAGTTTTACCCAATGCCCTCTTACTACAGACCATGCTGCATTAATTGGCCTTTTTCATAACATACAAAGCGGCGCTATGGGCGATGGAACCGCTATAGGAGAAGGGCTTGCCACGGCTGTTAACCGGATAAAAGACAGTAAAGCGAAAAGTAAAGTGGTAATACTACTTACAGACGGCGTTAATAATGTAGGGCAAATTGCCCCGCTTACTGCGGCAGAAATTGCTAAAGCATTTCATATTACGGTTTATACCATAGGGGTTGGCGCCCAGGGCTACGCGCCTTACCCGGTGCAAACTCCATTTGGAATACAATATCAGAACATGGAGGTGCAGATTGACGAGCCTGTGCTTAAAAAGATTGCCGAACTTACCAACGGTAAATACTTTAGGGCGACTACTAATAAAAAGCTATCAGAGATATATAAGGTGATTGATAAGATGCAACGAACAAAAATAGAGGTTACCAAATTCAAGCATCATACAGAAGAATTTTTACCTTTTGCTTTGCTTGCAGGATTGTTCCTGTTGTGCGAAATTGTATTAAGGTATTCAGTATTTAAAGTATCGCCATAAATAGAAGTCAAAATGCTACGTTTTGCAAATCAGGAATATTTATATGCATTAGCGGCCATCCCGTTACTACTATTACTATTTATATGGAGCAGGTTTTGGAAGAAAAGAAACTTAAAGAAGTTTGGGGACTTTTCTTTAGTAACAAAATTAGCCCCCTGGGTTTCGGGCGGCAAACCCTGGACTAAGTTCATTATTCTTATGCTTGCTTTTAGCTTAGTAACCTTAGGCGCGGCAGACCTGCAAATTGGCACTAAACTGGAAGAAGTAAAACGGGAGGGCGTTGATGTAATGATAGCGCTGGATATTTCTAACAGTATGAATGCGGAAGACATACGCCCCAGCCGGATAGAAAGAGCCAAACAGGTTATTTCTAAACTGATTGATAACTTACAAAATGATCGCATAGGCATTATTATATTTGCCGGGCAGGCCTTTGTTCAGCTACCATTAACCGCCGATTTTGGCGCCGCTAAGTTATTCCTCTCAGGAATTGATACTGATATTATCTCCGCCCAAGGGACAGCTATAGGTTCTGCCATAGAGCTTGCAGCAAGTTCTATGGATGTTAAGGATAAGAAACACAAAGTTCTTGTTATTATTACCGACGGGGAAAACCACGAGGATAATGCCATGGAGCTAGCCGAGGCCGCTCATAAAGAAGGGATAATAATACATACTATAGGGATGGGTTCCCCCGAAGGAGCGCCAATACCGATCTATAAAAATGGAGTGAGAGTAGATTTCCTGAAAGACAAAGACGGTAAAACAGTAGTAACTAAACTGGACGATATAGGATTACGGGATATTGCCAAAGCAGGAAAAGGCGTTTTTGTGAGAGCCTCCAACAGCGACGACGGATTAAGAACTATACTACAGCAAATTGCTTCTATGGAGAAGAAAAATTATGGTTCTAAAGTAGTTACAGATTACGAAGACCGCTTCCAATATTTCCTGGGCACCGCTCTGCTGCTGTTGCTTGTTGAACTATTGATTTCTGAACGAAAAAGTAAATTACTAAGCAGCATCAATTTATTTGGAACAGACAGTAAAAAAAGTTCTGCGACTTTATCAATTGTTATAGGTTTCATTAGCCTATTTGCTATGCTTCTTTCCTCTTTTTCAGGATATGCCCAAAAGCCTGAACGAGCATTAGTAAGAGAGGGTAATTCTCAGTACAACAAAAAGAAATACGACCAGGCCGAGCTAAGTTACCGTAAAGCCCTAAAAGAAAATAAAGATACCCCCGAAGCGGCATTTAACCTTGGCGATGCCCTATACAAACAAGGCAAATACGAAGAGGCTGCCACCAAGTTTCAGCAGATCACCGCAGAAAAAGGCAATACAAAATTAAAGGCAAAGGCTTATCATAATCTGGGAAATTCTTATCTTAAATCAAAAAAATTGGAGGAGAGTATTGGCGCTTATAAAAATGCCTTAAAATTATCTCCTGATGACCAGGAAACAAAATACAACCTGGCGTATGCCAAGGCATTACTTGCCCAGCAACAACAACAGAAAAATAAAGATAAAAACGACAAAGACAAGAAGGACGACAAGAACAAAGACAAGGATAAGCAGAATAAAGATCAGCAAAATAAAGATAAAAACGACGATAAGAAGAAGAACGACGAAGGAGATAAAAAGGACAATAAAAACGAACAGGAAAAAAAGGAACCACAACAGCCTCAGAAGTTATCTCAGGACGATGCGCAACGGATGCTTGACGCCCTGAATCGTAAAGAAAAAGATGCACAAAAGAAACGGGGTAAAAAGGGTGGAGAAAAAACCCAAATAGAGAAAAACTGGTAATACAATGGTAGTGAATAATACAAGCGGCAAATATATTTTATCAGCCTTACTAAGCCTCCTTGGCCTACTGGTATCTGTCTTACAATTAAATGCCCAAAGTGAAAGCTTTTATGTACAGGCCAGCAAAACAACGGTAGAGGCCACTGAGCAATTTCAAATCACTTTTACATTAAATGCCAACGGAAGCGACTTTCAGGCCCCTCCGCTAAAAGATTTTAATGTGCTTATGGGGCCCAGCACTTCTAAGAGTGTTAATTTTGTAAATGGTAATGTTTCTCAGTCGGTATCTTATACTTATGTTCTTCAGGCTAAAACAGATGGTTCTTTTAAAATAGGTTCCGCAACTATTAAGGCCAATGGCAAAATTTTCCAATCTGCGCCTATTACCATTACGGTAGCAAAAGCAAATACCAAAGCCCAGGCGCAGGGCCAGGATAAACAGCCGCAGACCGAGGCGGAACTTGCGGCATACCTTGCTAAAAATTTATACATCAAAGCCATTCCCAGCAAAACCAATGTGTATCAGGGCGAGGCTATTTATGTTACCTACAAATTATTTTGCAAAGTAAGCCTGGTTAATTTTAATTTATCCAAGCTACCTACCCTTAACGGATTTTGGAGCCAGGATTTGGAAATGCCCAAGCAATTGCAGCTAACTAAAGAAGTAATAAACGGAGTAGAATACCATACGGCTGAACTTAAAAAAACCATTGTGTTCCCCCAGTACGATGGCGCGCTTACGCTTGATCCTATGCAGGGAGAAAGCGTAGTGCGCATACAAAAAAAACGTGCGCGTCCCCAGGGCTTCGACCCTTTTGAGGATATATTTAACGATCCTTTCTTTGGCGGGGGGTATCAGGACGTTAACTATACTGTAAAAGGTGAGCCGGTGAAAATTACCGTGCGTCCGCTACCGGCAAATGCGCCTGAAAGTTTTTCCGGAGCAGTGGGTAATTTTTCCATGACAGCTACACTGGATAAACCCGAAACCAAAACCAACGAACCGGTAACTTTAAAAATAAAAATAACCGGTAAAGGCAACCTTAAACTAATCAATCCATTAAAGCTAAAGTTCCCGCCAGATATAGAAAGCTATGAGCCGAAAGTTTCTGACAATATTACCGTAAATGCAAATGGCGTTTCCGGTAGTAGAACCTTTGAGTATTTATTAATTCCCCGGCATGGAGGCGAATACAAAATACCACTTGTAGAATTTTCTTATTTCGATATAGAGAAAAAAAGCTATCAGCCTGTTTCGTCTAAAGAATTTACCCTTAAGGTAATTAAAGGTCCGGATGAGCCCGCAACTACCAGTAGCCCTTCTATATCAGGTTTAAATAAGGAAGAAGTAAAACTACTAGGTAAAGATATACGGTACATTAAAAATACCAGCCCGAAGTTTACCAAAAAAGGAGACTATTTCTTTAATTCAGTAGTATTCTACTCGCTACTTGGTTTTCCGTTTGTTTTGTTCTTTGGCTTTATAGGTTTCAGGAGAAAGTACAAGGAAGATAATGCCAACGAATCGCTGGTAAAGAGCAGAAAAGCAAACCGGATGGCTGCCAAAAGATTGTCGATTGCCAAGAAGTATCTTGCTTCCAAAGACAGCAAACTTTTCCACGAAGAATTGTCTAAAGCATTGTGGGGATACATCAGCGATAAGTTATCCATTGCTGCAGCAGATTTATCAAAAGAGGGAATAATTGAAACTTTAAAACAAAGAGAGGTTAAAGACGAAGCCATTAATAAGTTTATTGATTTATTGAACCATTGCGAATTTATCCGTTACGCTCCGTCTGTAGGGCATTCTGAAATGGAAACAAGTTACGAGACCGCGAGGCAAAGCATTACCGAATTGGAAGAACAGATAAAAAAGGCAAAGTATACTACCGGCATTAAGGCATAACTATGAAAAGGTTTTTTGTTCTAATAATAACACTACTAAATTTCACCTGCCTTTTTGCAGAAGGCGCTAAAGAACTTTTTGATAAAGCCAACAAGTATTATCAAAAGGGAGATTATAAGAAAGCGGCTGACCAATACAATAGCATATTAAAAGGGGGTTACGAGTCTGCAGAGGTTTATTATAACCTGGGCAACTGCTACTACAAAATGGATTCTATCCCAACGGCAATACTAAATTACGAGCGGGCCAAACGCCTTAACCCGGAAGATGAGGACATTGATTTTAACCTTAAAATGGCTAACCTGAAAACAGTAGATAAAATTGAACCGCTACCGCAAGTGTTCTTAAAAAACTGGTGGGCAGATTTAGCAAATTTATATTCCTCTAACCTTTGGGGTATGGCTACTATAGCTGCGCTAGTTGTGGCCTCTTTATTTGGTATCCTATTTTTTGTGGCTGGTTCAGTGGCGCTTAAAAAGCTATTATTTACCCTGGCGTCTGTCTTTGTAATCGGGTCGATTTTCTTACTCACATTGGGGAATACCCGTAATACGATTGAGAAACACCATAATACCGCCATTATAATTAAGCCTAGCGTATATGTAAAAAGCTCTCCTAACGAAAAAAGCTCCGATCTTTTTATCCTTCACGAGGGGACTAAAGTATCTAAACTGGACGAATTAGGTAGATGGGAAAAGATACGAACCGCTAGTGGCAACGAGGGCTGGATTACTTCAGATTTTATTGAAGTGATTTAGATGTACTACCTTCTTAACTAATTCATCTTACTTTTTCTAAGGCTTCTACTCATTTCACTTTTTTATAGAATTACTTAAAGAACTTGTCTGTAAAAGATAGGCTTATTGCCCATTCTCAAATAAAACTTTACCAAATGTTAATCAGGGGAATATACGCCAATTCTATTGCTATGCTTCCGCCTCAGTATAAAATACAATAATTTGAAATAGAGTATTTTATAATTTTTTACACTTGTTTTTACTTCATTTTCTGTTGATGTTTGTAATGTAGAGCCAGAAACATTTCTATTAATCTGCGCCAGATTACAACAAAATAGATTTATCAACTATGAAAAAAGTCTTTCTTCTCTCAGTTATTCTCCAGTCAGTCTTTACCATTTCCCTCAATGCACAGGATAAGGAAAAACTGATTATTAACAAACAGGAATACCTGGAGATGACAGGCCTTAATGTAATGTTGGCTCACGACTTCTATCCCGAAAGCCATCAGGGCGGAGTTGGGATAATCCAAAACGGACTAAGAGTAGCTACTAACGGAGACCTTCGCCTGGAAGCTACGCCGGGGCAATGGCAGCCTGTGCCAAAAGTAGGGCAGCGGTTAGTGGATAGGGAGAAGCAGGAGATAAGCGTGCGTATGGAATACCCGGACCCCGACAAGAACTGCAAAGGATTTAACCCGATCATATACCCCGACCTTAACTTTGCTTATGTAGTTAAAATAAAGCCCGAAGGGAAATCTTTTAGGATAATAGTCGATCTGGACAAACCCCTACCAGATGAATGGATAGGTAAAGTAGGCTTTAACTTTGAGCTGTTTCCAGGTATACTGTTTGGTAAGTCCTACTACATGGATAACCAGCCGGGCATTTTCCCGAGGCAGGCCAATGGCCCGCATTATAAAGACAGCGAAGGCGAATACCAAATTGTCCCGATGGCCCAAGGTAAGAAATTAGTAGTAGCCCCTGAGCTGGAAGGCCAGAGAATGCTTATTGAAAATTTGAAAGACAACCAACTGGAACTGATTGACGGCAGAGGTAAACACAACAACGGATGGTTTGTGGTACGCTCGCTGGTTGCCAAAGGGGCTACTAAAAATGCTATCGAATGGTTGGTTACCCCTCATGCAATTCCCGACTGGAAGTATGAGCCGGTAGTACAGATATCTCAGGTTGGCTACCATCCAGCCCAGCAAAAATTTGCCGTTATAGAAACAGATACCAAAGATAACCGAAAGTTACCAGTTAGTTTATACCGTGTTTCTGAAAACGGCGGCCTGGAGAAAGTATTAGAAGAACCCGCCGCCAACTGGGGGAAATTTTTACGCTATAACTACTATCGTTTCGACTTTACTACTGTACAAAAAGAAGGCATGTACATAGTAAAGTACGGCAACTATCAAACAGAAGCCTTTCACATTAGCAAAGAGGTTTATAAACGCAATGTATGGCAGCCCACGCTGGAGTACTTCCTGCCAGCGCAAATGTGCCACATGCGTATTAACGAACGGTACAGGGTATGGCATGGCGCCTGCCACATGGACGACGCACTTATGGCTCCTATCAGTTATAACCATTTCGACGGGTACATTCAGGGGCCTTCCACGCTCTGTAAGTATAAATCTGGCGAGCATGTTCCCGGACTTGACAAAGGCGGCTGGCACGATGCCGGAGACTTTGACTTGCGTATAGAATCTCAGGCGGAGACAGTACACGGGCTTGCTTTGGCTTATGAACTGTTTGGAGTAAATTACGACAATACTACCATAGACCAACAAAACCATTTGGTAGAAGTGCAGCAACCCGACGGTAAGCCTGATATGCTACAACAGATAGAACATGGGGCTTTAAATATAATAGGCGGTTACAATGCTATGGGGCGGCTTTACAGAGGGGTAATATGCCCAACCAAAAGACAATATGTTATGCTTGGCGATCCAATTAATAATACTGATAATGTAATATACAACCAAGCTACTGCGAAGACTACTATTCCGGTTGGACTTCCAGGCTCTGCGGACGACGACTGGGTATTTACGGAGGATAACCCCGAGCGTGAACTTGAAGCAGCTTCCGGCCTTGCGGCAGCGGCAAGGGTTTTAAAAGGATATAACGATACGCTGGCTAACCAATGTTTACAAGCCGCTCTGGGGTTATGGAAGGTTACCAAAGAGAAAGACAGCCTGCAACGCATACGGCTGGCTGCGGAATTGCTTACTACTACTAAAGACAGAAAATATGCGGACTTCCTGGTGCGAATGGGAGATAAAATTTGCGATACTATTCAACGCGCAGGATGGATAGTAGGCCCGGTGTTACCATTAATTAACAACCCTGCTTATACCAATAAAGTAAGAGAGGCTGTTAAAAAATATCGGGCTAAGGTTGCAGAACAAGAGAAAAAAACGCCTTACGGAATGCCATACGAACCGGACATTTGGGGAGCTGGCTGGGGCATACAAAGTTTTGGGGTAGAGCAATACTTCTTGCATACTTCATTTCCAGATATATTTCCGGCCACCTATATGCTACATGCCATGAACTTTGTACTGGGTTGCCACCCGGGTTCCAATACCTCTTCATTTGCTTCTGGGGTGGGCGCTAAATCGCTTACTACGGCCTATGGGTTTAATAGAGCAGACTGGTCTTACATTCCCGGTGGGATATGCTCCGGTACGGCCCTTATCCGACCAGATTACCCGGAATTACTAACCTGGCCCTTCCTATGGCAGCAAACAGAGTATGTGCTGGGCGGAGGAACTACAGATTACCTTTTCCTTATTTTAGCGGCAGACCATTTGTTGAGTAAAAAATAAGGCGACTTGCCGAGAATTTCTTAGTTTTGGTAATTCTAAACTAAGAACAAAAGCCTTATGGAATTTGGCATCAGCACATTTGGAGATATACATCCCGACGGAGTTAGCGGTCGTGCGATAAACGCATATACCCGTATGCAGGAACTGCTGGAACAAGCCAAACTGGCTGACAACATAGGCCTGGAAGTATTTGCCTTAGGCGAACACCATCGCCCGGATTTTATGATCTCCGCTCCGGAAGTAATTCTGGCGGGGGTTGCTGCAGTAACCAAAAAAATAAAACTATCCAGCGCAGTAACTGTGCTAAGCTCTGCCGATCCGGTGCGCGTGTTTCAGAATTTTGCCACCTTGGATTTACTATCATCCGGACGCGCTGAAATTATGGCGGGCCGGGGTTCGTTTATTGAGTCGTTCCCCTTGTTTGGTTATGCGCTTAAAGACTACGATGAGCTGTTTGAAGAAAAACTGGATTTACTATTAGCTATTAACAAGAACGAGGTAGTTTCGTGGAAGGGTAAACACCGGGCAGCCATTACTAATTTAGGCATATACCCCAGGCCTTACCAAGCTCAGCTTCCTGTTTGGCTGGCGGTTGGGGGCACTCCGACATCTATGAAGCGTGCAGGAAAACTCAACCTGCCCGTTACGCTTGCCATACTTGGTTCAGACCCTGACCAGTTTGTACCACTGGTAGAACTGTACAGAGACTCTGCCCATAAGGCCGGACATGAAGCCAGTAAATTAGAGCTTGCCATCAATTGCCATTTTTACATTGCAGATACCTCGCAACAAGCTTCGGACGAATTTTGGCCGGTGTACGAGCAAACCATGAACCGCATTGGCAAAGAAAGAGGCTGGGGAAAATTGACCAGGGATCAGTTTGAGTATATGCGCTCTCCAAAAGGCTCTCTATTGGTAGGCGACGTACAGCAGGTAATTGATAAAATTATTTACCAGCACAAACTATTTAACCATACCCGCTTTCTGGCTCAAATTATATCGGGAGATATTCCGCATAACAAATGGCTACATTCTATTGAGTTGCTTGGTAAAGAAGTGGCGCCGGCGGTAAGAGCAAAATTGAAACTGTAATTACGATAAGATTTAATTGTTAGCAGGTAAATAAGCTCGTTCATATAAAGCATTTGTATTTTTTACTTTGGCGCTCTTTTTAATATTATTAGTAGGTTGTTCCTTTTCCATTAAATAACCCAATAAAAAAATAACTAATAAAGCGACCGTAGAAATGACTATTTGTCCCATTATATAGCCGAAGTTGTGTTTCAACACCCGTAAAGCATTAATTACCAATTTAAAAATAAAGACTGACGCCATAGGGCGAAAGGCATACTTTTGTCGCTTTATTGCAGGCAATCCTTTTAAAATACCAGTCTCTGATCTATTTGAATGGAATCTCATTGAAAACAAGAAGTTTATTGTTATAGACATTATTAAACAAAGAAAAGACGCCCTAATGGGTTATTATACTGAAGACTCAAACGTTGATTGTTAAAGTTTAGTGTGTTTTCCAAATAAAATAGTTGTGCCAAATTGAAACCCAAAAGAATTAGGCCGCTCTTTAATAGGGTCAGAAAAGGTATATATTGAAGTGACAAATCCTTTTAGGGTAGGGGCTATAAAAAACGAAACGCTTTTATTTACCCTATATGCCATCTGAAAATTAAGTAAGTAAATAACGTCAAATGTTTTGTAATCATGCCTTCTTGGATCAAGATCTGTTTGGTAACGATCGTAAACGGTAGTAGGCGGAGGATAGCGGAAATTACCATAAGGATTAGCCGGGTAATTTGTAGTTCTATTTAATAATACTCCTAAAATAAAACCTGTACTTCCGGAAATTGTAAACCTTCCGCCTGCCTTTAAGCCTGCCAGGAACGGTATTCCCAAAAAGTCGTAGTTGTTTCTATAACTAACATTGCCAGAAGAGGTGTAAAAAGAAGGCGGCGCGTAATGATGGTCGGGGTTTTTAGGACTTATATAATTAACATAATAGGTATAACTGCCCTTCTCCCCAAAATTCATATAATACAACCCGGATTGAAAAAAGAAAAACTTGGTTAGGTAGTAATTAATATTAACGCCCACAGAAAACCCCTTTTTTGACTTTTCAAAAGTATTTCTGTTTGCTGCAACATCAGAATCTCCCCTTAATGTCCTAAATGAAGATTCCGGAGACCAAAAAATAGAAATACCATATTGGTAGTCAAGGGTGTCTTTTTTCAGTTTTGCCGGAAGGCTATCGGGCTTGGGAGGCATTGGCGCAGAGGTTATACTATCTTTTACCTGACGTAAACCAGCTTTGGTTTTGTTTTTTGCAAGGATAGTGTCTCTTATACTAATGTCAGACCCGGCAAGGGCAATGTTCTTCTTTTTTAACACTACCATTCTGCCAATAATAAAATAGCTAATACCCACGTCGTCAAATACACTGTCCAAAACAAGTTCAAGAGGGATATCTTTTTGAGTTATAGAAACCCTTTTATCAAGAGGTATGATGTTGTTGGCATAAGAGAAATCTATTTCGTACCTCTTACTAATGTCGTTAAGCGCATCTTCAATGCTTATATCCGAATAGTCAACATCTACTTTTAGGTTAGCCAGGGACTTATTTGCAGAATCAGGAACAGTAGGGGTTTGTGCAATTGCAGATAGAGAACAAAGGAGTAAGATAAAAACTAACAGCTGTTTTGTTTCCGGGTTACTGGCAGCCTTCCCCGGTAAGGATGTAGCCCTTGCCTTCCTTAGAAGAGGATAAATCAAGAGATATGGCAAGCACCTGAAGAACCTGATCAATAGTTGACTTTTTAAATGTTCCGGTAAACCGACAATTTAAAATTTCCTCATTAGAAATTTTAATACTTGTAGCATAATATTTATCCAGGGTTGAGATTACCTGGGCAAGTTTTGTATTGTTGAATACAATTTTTTCTGTTTTCCATGCCGCATAGTTAATATCAGTTACCGGCGAAGACTGCAACTGCTCTGCTACCCCTGTTTTAGAGCATTCTCCTTCGGTAAGGTATATTCTCTTTGTCTCATTGTTTAAAGGAGAGAACGCTACCTTGCCTGTACTTACAAACAGTTCGTCGGTTTTTTCACCAATAATAGATCTAATCATAAAAGAAGTGCCTATTACTTCAGTTTTTGAAAAATTAGAATACACTATAAACGACTGCCCATTATTAGGTTTTACTTCAAAAAAAGCTTCCCCTTTCAAATATATTATTCGCTCTTTAGCAAAGTTTTTATAATAAGTTACCTCGCTATTTCTGTTTATGTATACTCTGCTACCATCGGGTAATTTTACCTCTCTTTTTTTGTTAGTGGCTCTTACTGCAATTAACTCAGAGGATGTAGTACTTTTAACTATATTTTCAGTTTCAATACTTTTTTCATCCTCTATTGTATTTTCTAAAACAGAGTTACTGTTAGGCGCGTCTTTAATCTCCGGAACAATATTTTCTTTTTTAACGGTATTATCAGATACAGCGGGAGGATTGTCTATGTTAGTATTGCTAAGTATAAACAATGCCAGCGAAACCATAACTGCTAACGAGGCCGCTATGCCAATAAGATAAATTTTGCGATCCCTTTTTAGTTTGATCACCTTCTCTTCGTCTTCCTCCAGCCTGGCAGAAATCTTCTCCCACGAGTTAGCCATTGGCTCGCCCTCATACGAGTGAAGTTTCTTCAAAAGATCATCTACCTTAGAATGCTCTTGTTCCATTTTCGTTTATTCTGTTTTTCTCAAGCAAAGATTTATAATATCTCCTCGCTTTAATTAATTGTGATTTAGAAGTGCTTTCGGATACCTCTAGCAGTTCTGCAATTTCTTTGTGAGAATACCCCTCTATGGCATAAAGGTTTAAAACCATTCTGTAACCATTGGGAAGCTCGTTTAATAGTTTTAGCAACGTCTCGTGGTCTACCTCATGCACTGGTTCTACTTTACTATCGGTCTCGTTCTCATTAATGTCTTCGTAATTTACAGTATCGCCCTGCGTCATTCTTTTTTTATAGTAATCAATTGAAGTATTTACCACAATTCTTCTTACCCAGCCGTCAAAAGACCCCTGCCCTTTATAGTTTTGCAGGTTTTTAAAGATTTTCACAAAAGCATCCTGAAACAAATCTTCTGCTTCAAAAGAAGAGCGCGCGTACCTAAGGCATACCCCTTTCATTCGCGAAGAGTAGAAATTATACAATGTCTCCTGGGCTTTTCTATCCCCCTTTATGCACTTATTTATGATACTTTTATCGAGCATCGGACTTTTAAAATCAAATTAAATGTACTAAAAATGCTATACATTTAATAAACCTGCTCTTTTATTAAGTCCAAATACTCAATATCATCATATAATTACAAAGACTTATTTTGATCGAAATTAGTTGCCTGATTGAAAAGTTATTTATAAAACGTGTTTAATTGCATACTTTTTAAATTATAATCTATGCAGTGAAATTTAGATATTAAGTTGCAGACCTACTGGCTTTTTTTAGCCCAAAACCGCTTCCTGCTACCTTTATTTTCAATTCAAATTTAGCGCTTACCTTTCTGTTTCATAGTTAACTTTCTACTTCTGTCCTGCTAGTTTGTAATACCAGATAATAAAAATTATCTACCCGTTTTATATGCAACAAGGTCATTTTAAAAAGTAAAAATATTTTTTCTTAATTTATTTGGAGATTAAATCTTAACATCTGATATTTGTCTATATAATATATAGACAATGTATACAATAAGGTTTTTTAAGATAACAAATAATGCAAGCAACGCGTTAGCGGCTTTATTAAATCTTAGGTTAATATCTTTTTCCCTGGCTTATTGTTGTTGTTTTTAATCAACTCATATAAAAGAATTTCAACTATACTATTTAAAACATTTTAGAAAGGCATAATAGCCTAAACTAAGGTCCCGTGGCCGAGTGGTTAGGCGTGGGTCTGCAAAACCTGAGACAGTGGTTCGAATCCACTCGGAGACCTCTTATAAATTAATATAGTAGTAATTAAACTAATAGTAGAACAAAATAAAAATTAAACTTTTAAAATTATGGCATTACGATTAGGAGATATCGCCCCGGATTTTACCTCTGAAACTACAGAAGGGCGACTACAGTTTCACGACTGGTTAGGAAACGGCTGGGGAGTACTTTTTTCTCATCCTAAAGATTATACCCCGGTATGTACCACAGAACTTGGGGCAGCGGCTAAAATTAAATCGGAATTTGATAAACGCAACGTTAAAGTAGCTGCATTAAGCGTTGACCCACTGAGCGATCATAAGACTTGGATAAATGATATTAACGAAACACAGCATACGCTGGTAAACTTTCCGCTCATCGCCGACCCGGATAGAAGAGTTGCTGTGCTGTACGACATGATCCATCCCAACGCCAGTGAAAATGCCACAGTAAGATCGGTATTTATTATAGGCCCCGATAAGAAAGTAAAGTTAACGCTTACCTACCCGGCCTCTACCGGCAGAAACTTCGACGAAATTCTAAGAGTAATAGATTCGCTACAGCTAACAGCTAAATACAGCGTGGCAACGCCTGCCAACTGGAAGGAAGGCGAAGACGTAATTATTGTGCCTGCCGTTAAAGACGAAGAAATTGCCGCTAAATTCCCCAAGGGATACACCAGGATAAAACCATACCTGAGAACAACGCCTCAGCCTAACAAATAGTAAAAATCTAACAACTAAAACTATGTCACAACCGCTTAAATTTGAAACCTTACAGCTTCATGCCGGGCAGGAAGCAGATTCCGCTACGCTATCCCGTAGCGTTCCTATCTATCAGACTACTTCCTATGTCTTCAAAAACTCCGAGCATGGGGCAAACCTGTTTGCCTTAAAAGAGTTTGGCAACATATACACCCGCATCATGAACCCTACCACCGATGTGTTCGAAAAACGCATTGCCGCGCTGGAAGGCGGGGTGGCAGCGCTAGCCGTAGGCTCCGGGCAGGCGGCGCAGTTTATAGCGCTAAATAACATTTTACAGTCTGGCGATAATTTTGTTTCCACCTCTCATTTATATGGCGGAACGTACAACCAGTTTAAAGTGGCCTTTAAAAGGCTTGGCATTACCGTTAAGTTTGCAAAAAACGATAGCCCTCAGGATTTTGAACGTCTTATCGATGACAAAACCAGAGCCATTTATTTGGAGACTATAGGCAATCCCGAGTTTAACGTGCCCGACTTTGAGGCCATAGCAAAGGTAGCCAGCGCCCATAACATCCCGCTAATAGTAGATAATACCTTTGGGGCGGCAGGTTATCTTTTTCGCCCGTTGGAACACGGGGCCAATGTAGTAGTAGAATCCGCCACTAAATGGATAGGCGGCCATGGCAACAGCATTGGCGGCGTAATAGTAGACGGCGGTAATTTTAACTGGGGCAACGGCAAGTTCCCTCAGTTTACAGAGCCTTCCGAAGGGTATCATGGGCTGATATTCTGGGATGTATTTGGCTCCGCAGGTCCGTTTGGCAATATCGCTTTCATTATCAGGGCAAGGGTAGAGGGGCTGAGAGACTTTGGCCCGGCGCTAAGCCCCTTCAACTCTTTTCTACTATTACAAGGCGTTGAGACTTTATCCCTGCGCGTGCAAAGGCACGTAGAAAACGCCTTGCAACTTGCCAAGTGGCTGCAAGGCCATGAGGAGGTTGAGAGCGTAAACTACCCGGGACTGGAAAACAGCCCATACCATACGCTGGCTAAAAAGTATTTTAAGAATGGCTTTGGCGGAGTGCTTTCTTTTAACATAAAAGGAGGCAAAGAAAATGCTGCGGAGTTTATAAACAACCTTAAACTTACCAGCCACCTTGCCAATGTGGGCGACGCTAAAACACTTATTATAAACCCTGCCAGCACCACCCACCAGCAGCTTACGGACGAAGAGCAACTTTCTGCAGGCGTTACTCCGGGCTTACTAAGGGTATCTGTGGGTATAGAGCATATTGACGATATTAAGAACGACTTTAGCGCTGCCTTTAAAGCGGTAAAAGAAAAACTGGCAGAACCTGCCTTACTATAAGAAGAAACGCATTTATAGTTTAGTTTTTAATTTAGTAGTTCCCCTGCGCCGTCGGGTGAAAACACCCGACGGCTTTTTATATTTCTCCAAACAATAAACTTCAATCTTTATTAAATTTGCTTTTGTGCTACCTTTATTTTTTACCAGGGTTAAAGTTTAACGCTAAACTTTTTGCTTAATAGTTTTGTTGTTCTACTACCATCGGATTAAACTCTACGTGCCAACTGGCACAGGTCAAACGGACAAAAACCTTACATGGCCATACCCAATAACAGAGAAATTAACAGAGAATAGCAGGAAAATTTACAGGGAAATAACAGGGGATAAATTTCATACATGTAATATTTATCATCAACTAGTAGTTTTTTAAGTAGCACAAACTTCCCTTTTTTATTTTCTTGTTTATTAGCTTTAAAGTTTACTTAACTAAGTTTTGCCTCGGTGTCAACTGACATATGGGTATACTCTTTAATAATTTGGTTATAATTTCTTTCTTACAGATTTTGTAGCCAGCCAATTTATAATAGGCTTATTAATAGTATTTTTTGAAGTGAAGCTACCCAATTGGCTACAGCTATATTAATTTATTGTTAAGCAAAGTTAATAATTTAATAACATAAGTTTTTCATTTATACATTTTTAACTAATCAGGTTACTTTTTTTTGGATAAAAGCATTAACTTTGTTCGTATTCCTGTAATTAGTTAAAAATATAATTATTCCAGTAACTAATTGAATATGCAGATGATTTGACAGATGGAAAGAAATAAAAGAAGTATATTTGTTGTATTTGCAACCAATTGCCTGTTAACTAATAATTTATAATTATGAATAAACTATATGCCTTGGTATTAATTTTTGCGGTATCCATAGCAGGATACTCGCAAAGCACAGTACTTACCGGGGGAAACAACTTTTCCGTGGGCCTTTGCGGCAATGGGGCCGTTTATGCCTGGGGTTCTAATGAGTCGGGGCAAATAGGCCAGGGAACAGCTGTAGCTCAAAGTAAGTCCTCACCTACCCCGGTAGTTTTCACCGGATTAGCGGTTGGTCGTACTTTCCTTCAGGTAAACGCCGGTTCCGGCGCGCATGCTTTGGCGCTGGATTGTAGCGGCCACGTGTGGGTATGGGGAGAAAATGTATGCGGGCAGGTGGGTAACACAACAGCGCCGGCAGTAGGCACTTATGCGCAGTGTATAAGCTCAGCCTTTAACCCGCAGCCAAGCCCCGTTCCTTTAGAAGCAATGAGGGGAGCCCAACCTGCAGGATTGGGGGAAAACGGAACGTATTTACACAGCATAAAACTAATAGGCGGAGGCAACAATTTTTCCCTAGCAGTGGATTCAACCGGGAACGTATGGAGCTGGGGCGAAAATGAGTTTGGAGAACTTGGAAACGGCGGGGCAATTGGCAATATACAACCTACCCCGGTGCAGGTAGTAAAATGCGCCGGAGGGAATCTGAGTAATATAGTTTATGTACAGGGGGGCGACCAGACGGCTTATGCCCTGGACGCTGCCGGAAAAGTATGGGCATGGGGAAAAAACGACAATAAAAACCTGGGCAATGGATCAACCGGAAATGAGTCCGGGGCAGGATCTTCCAATTGCGCCGTACAAGTTTATAAAGGCACATCTACCACCTCTGACACATCGTTTACTGCAACAATTACTACTGCAGCTGCCTTAGGCATTGTGCCCTTAACAGGCATAAAACAGATAGCGGCTGGCGATACCCACGGCATGGCGCTGGACAGCAGCGGACAGGTATGGACATGGGGCGGAGACTGGGCTCCAGGGCAATTGGGCCAGGGCAATAACTATGTTACCAATCACTTTGCCAGCCGCGTAGTGGCTCCTTTGGCTTATACGGAATTTACAAATAGTTATAACTTTAGCGCTCCCTTGGGGGCTTGCTCCACAGGCACAACGCCTGGTTGTACCTATATCAATAACGCCATCTTTATTGCGGCAGGCCAGGCCAGTTCTGCCATAGTTTTGGCTACCGGGGAAGTGGTAACTTTTGGAGGCCAGGGATTGTATCCCGGAAGCGCCTGTACTTCGGGTAATATGTTGTTTTCAGGAACTTTAGGAAACGGCCTTCCGTCCCAAGGTGAAGTGTGCCAGTCTAACGCTACAAGGTGCCAAACCTATACTACCGCGCCAACAACTACTCCCGCGCAGGTTTATCCTACAACTACCACTAATGGTTGCGCTGGATTTGGGGTTCCGACGTATGTGGAAACCGCCGCCGGGGTTCCGCTTAAAAATATTGTTTCGGTTGCTCGGGCAGACGCCTGGTATTTTGCTACTAATGATAAAGGGCAGGTATATGCCTGGGGCTTCAATGGAGGAGGGCCGGGAGTAACTACAAATTTAACAGCTATAGGTAACTGGGGTGGGGAACTGGGTAATGGAACTACCGCAGATGCGCCTTATGCTGTGCAAGTTACGTTGCCAGGAGGTTGCAGCATAGCCACGCCATGCCCTATAGTCCCTGATTTGGGTACTGCTTTTACAATGTGCCCAGGCAGTGTAGATACTTTAGTGGCCGGCGAGCCGCAGTTGGGCTATACCTATACCTGGTCTTCTTCGCCTACAGGAGCGTTGGGTTCTTGGACTACGCTTAAAACCGGGGTGGGCGATTCCGCTTATGGATTTACTATGGGGACTTCAGCCATATATTATAAGGTTCTGGTTTCATATAAGAGTCCATGTGGTACAGTATGCTCGGCAAGCGATTCTATATTAGTGTCTCCCGATGCGCCAGCTTTTACGGTAAGCGGCACTTACTGCTCTACTAACACTAACGTTCAATTTAACGCTTTCGACCCTACCGGCAAAGCCCAATTTGAATGGTTTGAAAACGCTACTACGGCAACGCCAATTGCAGGAGCGACAGGTACGGGGGACACTTTGCTTATTCTTCCTAAAACGTCAACCAGCATAAATACATCTTTTGCCTCCGGAACGGCCTGCGATTATGCCGTGTTTGTGCAAGATACCGCCTCTTATGCCGGAATTTTAAATACAACCGCCCCTGGTGTTTGTACTAACGCTATCAACACCAGCGTTACCGGAACAAATGGCGCATTGACGCTGATCTATGTCTCTCAAGCGCCTGTTACACTTACCTCTGTGCGGTTTTTAATGACGGGAAATGGTACTTTACCCAGCATAGCTACATATTCTTTTACAATTTATAAATATGTGGCTACAGGGGGCTTTAATTGTAACTTATGCAGTCCTACAGGAACTTATGAGGGATTGGGCGCTGCTGCATATACCTCGCCGGCTACACCTGTAACCGTTAGCGCCGCCGGAGATGTCGCCAAAATGATTGCCGGTAATTATACTTTCCCCACTGCAGGGTATTACTGGATCGGGCTTAACCAGGCAGGCCCAATAACGGGTAATCCTGCTTACGAACTTTTTAATTGCGGCCAAACATATACCGCAGGGACAGACCGATGGACAGCCCCTTGGATTGATAATACGGGCTACAATATTTTGAAAGGGGTCACAGCAGCTTTTAATAATACAATTGAAGAGGCTGGAGCTTTATATTATATGCAATTTACTTATAAACCTCCTTTTAATTGCTCCAGGATATTGGTTTGCGCTTCTAGCGGCACATGCCCTCTTCCGGTTAGCTTTTTAGCTTTTACAGCCGAGATGCAATATCCAGGCGTAGGATTAAACTGGTCAACTGCAAGCGAAGAAAACAGTTCCTATTTTGAGGTTCAACGGTCTGCAGACGGACAAAACTTTATAAGCATTGGCAAGGTATCTGCCGCAGAGAATAGTTCTGTCATTCGCAACTATGCATTTACAGATAACACTATCAGTGAATTGAATGGAACAATTTATTACAGGATTTCTGAATATGACAATAATGGCAAAGTTACAATAAGTACTATTGCTTCGGTAAATACAGGCAAAGGGCAGGATGTAACCATTATCCCTAATCCAAACAATGGCAACTTTGAAGTGGTTATTGAAGGCGAGGCTGAAGCTATAGACTTAACCCTTTATAATTCCGTTGGGCAAATAGTTAATAGCTCTTCAGAAAAAGCAGAAGGTTCTACTACATTCTCTAAATATATAAGTATACAAAACCTTCCATCAGGAGTATATTACCTTAATGTGAACTCTCCTTCCAATAGTTGGGTAAGAAAAGTCGTTAAAGAATAGTAGTTATTAGTTTACCAGATTTTAAAATAAGCTCCTCAAAAGGGGCTTATTTTTTAATCGCTATTCAAGAAACTATAGTGAAAAGCTTCTTAATCGTGGTGATTGTTGCTTCCAAAGAACCTAAAAGCAGTTCCCAATAGAAATACAAAAACCCAGGTAGGGTATAATGCCCATATCATTTTAACTTCTTTCCCTATAATTAAAAGCAATAGTTGTGCGGCAAAACTGAGTATTAGCCCCGTAACGCTAAGACTTTGAAAGAAATTAAGTTTTTTCATATAAATAAAAATAGTAATTAATTCTCATATCTTTTGCCTTTTATCTATTCCATTTTTGGTTCTCTATCCTATAAGAACTAATTTTACAAAATTGCCAGATAGAATAATGATGGAAGTAAAGCAACTAAGCAGCTTAATTGGGGCTAAAGAAATAGAAAATGCGGAAGAACGCTTAAAAGGGATTGTTACTCACACCCCTTTGAGCAAGAATCTTCATATCTCAGAACAGTTTAAAAGCAATATATTTTTAAAGCGGGAAGACCTTCAGGTAGTTCGTTCTTATAAACTGAGAGGGGCGTATAATTTGATAAGCAGTAGCTCTACCGAACAATTGAAAAATGGAGTAGTGTGCGCCAGCGCAGGGAATCACGCCCAAGGAGTGGCCTATTCTTGCCAGACTCTTAATATCAAAGGGACTATTTATATGCCCAGCACTACCCCTAAGCAGAAAATTACACAGGTAAAAATGTTTGGTAAAGACAAGGTAGACGTAGTATTAACAGGCGACACCTTTGACGATGCCTATACCGAGGCTTTGAAATTTTGCAAAGAAAACAACAAACTATTTGTACCACCCTTCGACCATGCCAAAATTATAGAAGGGCAGGCAACTGTTGCCGTGGAAATACTGCAAGATTTTAAAGGGAGCATAGATTATATATTTGTGCCGATAGGCGGTGGTGGTTTGGCTGCGGGAATTATCTCTTACTTTAAGCAAAAAAGCCCAGGTACTAAAATAATAGGGGTAGAGCCGGAAGGCGCTCCGGCCATGGCACAGTCTATAAAAGAAGGCAAAGTAGTAACCCTTGACAAAATTGATAAGTTTGTTGATGGAGCGGCAGTAAAAAGGGTGGGAGACCTTAACTTTGATATTTGTAAAGATAATCTCACCGATATTGTACTTGTGCCAGAAGGTAAAGTTTGTTCAACTATTATAAAATTATATAATGAAGATGCGATAGTAGTAGAACCGGCAGGAGCGTTAAGCATTGCAGCGCTTGATTACTATGCTAAGCAGATAGAAGGAAAAAATGTAGTTTGCATAATAAGCGGAAGCAACAACGACATAGGAAGGATGGATGAGATAAAGGAACGTTCGTTGATTTATGAGGGGCTTAAACATTATTTTATAATAAGCTTTCCGCAACGCGCAGGCGCTTTACGAGAGTTTCTGGACGATGTGCTGGGGCCTGAGGATGATATTACCAGATTTGAATACACTAAGAAAAATATTAAAGAAGAAGGCCCGGCATTGGTTGGGATTGAACTGAAACACAGGGAAGATTATGAACCCCTTATGGAGAGAATGAACAAAAAGAAAATAAAATACACAGCTTTGGACAAAGACCCAAACTTGTTTAATTATTTTTTGTAGTAGTAGAAAAATTAAATTGTAAAGCGAGGCAGCATTAGCTGCCTTTTATATTTGTAAAATAAAAGGATGATAAGAGCGGTGTTATTTGATATGGACGGTGTGCTGATTGACTCTGAACCTTTTTGGAAAACAGCAGAAAAGAAGGCTTTTGCCAAAGTAGGTATTACTATGAGTACAGAGATGTGCAACCTTACAATGGGTTACCGCATAAATGAAGTAACCGAATATTGGTACGCCAAATTGCCTTGGAAAGGAAAGTCAAAAGAGGAAGTTGCTGAAGATATAGTAAGCGAAGTAATAAGCGAGATAAAGCAAAATGGTAGGGCAATGCCAGGAGTTGGGAAACTATTAACATGGCTAAAGGAAAACAATTATAAGATTGGTTTGGCCTCATCTTCTGCTATGATAATTATAGAAGCAGTATTGGAAAAACTGGGTATAAGGGATTTTTTTGAGGTGATTCAATCTGCAGAGTACGAGGAATATGGAAAGCCTCATCCTGCAGTATTTATTGCCGCCGCAAAAAGGTTGCAGATTCAGCCAATGTATTGCCTTGTTATAGAAGATTCTGTGAATGGAGTAATTGCCGCAAAAGCCGCAAAAATGAAAGCAGTAGCCGTACCAGATGAAAGTATTAGAAATGACAAACGATTTATGGTAGCCGACCTTATAGTAAATAGTTTAGATAGTATAACTGCAGACGAACTGTTAGGCGGCTTTTCTGATTTAAATCATAAATAGAGCATAAGGTAAACAATAAAGGAAGAACTATTAATTTAGCCTTAAATGAAGCTTATAGAAGTAACAAATAAAACAGAAGCAAGGGAGTTTCTTCTTTTTCCTGTAGAATTATACAAGAATGACAAGAACTGGATACGTCCTTTGGATAAGGATATTGAAGGGATATTCGATAAGGAAGAAAATAAGTATTTTAGGCATGGCTCTGCTATCAGATGGATTTTGCAAGATGATAATGGTAAAACCATTGGAAGGGTAGCGGCATTTATAAATAATAAAACAGCCAAAAGCACAGATTATACCGCGGGCGGCATGGGCTTTTTTGAATGTATTAATGATAAAAGCGCCGCATTTAAATTGTTTGATGTTTGTAAAGCCTGGTTAGCAGAGCGGAGTATGGAGGCTATGGACGGACCCATCAACTTTGGTGAACGGGATAAATGGTGGGGGTTATTGGTAGATGGTTTTGTAGAACCCAATTACTGTATGCCATATAATTTTCTGTACTATAGGAGTTTCTTTGAAGAATACGGCTTTAAAGTTTATTTCGAGCAATACACTTATCATAGAACAGTAGAAGCGCCTTTACCTGAGCTATATGCCGAGAAGGCAGAACGGATAGGGCGAGATCCCAAATATACTTTTGAAAGTATTAGTAAAACTAAGCTTGAAAAGTACGCAGAAGATTTTAGAAGTATTTATAATAAAGCCTGGAGAAAGCATAGTGGAGTTAGAGAAATGCCCAAAGCACAGGCCATGACCATAATGAAGCAAATGAAGCCTGTGTTGGATGAAGACCTGGTGTGGTTTGCTTATTATGATAAAGAGCCTGTTGCCTTTTTTATTATGATTCCGGAGCTAAACCAGATATTTAAACACCTGGGGGGTAAACTTAATTTGATTGGAAAGCTAAAATTCCTGTATTATAAATGGAAAGGGGTTTGTACAAAAATGTTCGGGGTGGCTTTTGGGGTAGTGCCTGAGTTTCAGGGTAAGGGGTTGGAAGGGGCTATAGTAGTAGCCGCAGGCAAACGCATACAACCCAGAGCGAGGTATAAGGAATTTGAAATGAATTGGATAGGTGATTTTAATCCCAAAATGATTAAAATATGCGAGTCAGTTGGTAGCAAAGTGGTAAAAACGCATTTTACCTACCGCTATTTATTTGACCAAACAAAAGAATTTAAAAAAGCCCCCGTAATTGAATAAATAAAAAGTTTTATTCAATATTGTAGTTAAACAATTAATAAAACAAAATATAGAATGAGTTTACTTGTACTAGGTTCGGTTGCTTTCGACGCCATTGAGACGCCTTTTGGAAAAACAGATAAAATTGTAGGCGGCGCTGCCACTTATATAACCCTGGCAGCTTCTTTTTTTACAAAAAAAGTAAATCTGGTAGCAGTAGTCGGGGGCGATTTTCCGAAGGAACAAATAAAGAAACTTAACGAGCGCGGAGTCGATACCACTGGCTTACAAATTAAAGAAAACGAGAAATCGTTTTTTTGGAGCGGTAAGTATCACAACGATATGAACAGCAGGGATACCTTAGTAACTGAGTTGAATGTGCTTGGTAGTTTTGACCCAATAATACCGGATGGCTATCAGGATTGCGATTATTTAATGTTGGGTAATCTTTCTCCCAATGTGCAAAGTTCTGTTATTAAAAGGTTAAAAAAACGCCCTAAATTAATAGTAATGGATACCATGAATTTCTGGATGGACATTGCCTGGAACGACCTTTTAGAAACCATTTCAATGGTGGATGTGCTTTCTATAAATGATGAAGAAGCTCGCCAGCTTTCTAAAGAATATTCGCTTAAAAAAGCTGCTAAAAAGATAATGGCTATGGGGCCTAAATACCTTATCATTAAAAAAGGCGAGCATGGGGCTTTGCTTTTTTGCAAAGATCATGTATTCTATGCACCAGCTCTTCCATTAGAAGATGTGTTTGACCCAACCGGAGCGGGAGACACTTTTGCCGGAGGCTTTATTGGGTTTCTTGCCAGTACCAATGATATTTCTTTTGATAATATGAAGAAGGCCATTATTTATGGATCTGCATTAGCCTCTTTTTGTGTTGAAAAATTCGGAACTGAGCGTGTTATAGAATTAACAAAGGCAGATGTCGATAATAGGGTTCTGGACTTTGTAGAACTGGTACAGTTTGAGATGCCTTTTGCTTAAAAAGGTTTCTTTATCCATTTCTGAAAGTTTTCTTTCTGTTGCTCACTGACATTTTTACGTTTTGCTATCTTATAATTCTTTAGGTATGTCTTATCGTCGGCAATAAGAGTAATAGTTAATAACTTGTTCCTTCTAAATAGATTAACAGTAAGTTGTTTTTTTTCTCCTACTGAATCATTAAGATTGCCATTTATCTTTATACCATCAATAGCAATTAGCTCATCATCTTTTGCTAATACTTTATCAGCGGGAGAATCGGGCTCCGTATAATCGACAATCACTTTGCCATCCTTATTAGTAAGCTTCAATCCCCAGGTGCGCTCAACACTCGTTTTAGCGTCAGTAATTTCTAGTTCACAACCCAGGTAGTTAAATGCCGATTCTAGTCTGTTTTCAATAGGGCTTATACCAAATACTAATTCTTCATACAACTCCTTAAATGAGGCATTTGCTATTGTTTCAAAAGCTATTCTAATATCATCAATACTATAGCCGCGGCCTTTCTTAGCAAATTCATTATAAAGATAAATCATAACATCATCCAATGACTTGGCGTTTCGGGTTCCTCTTCTAATTTCAATATCAAAAATTAAAGCAATTAGCGCTCCTTTAACATA